>ERZ777306.202-NODE-202-length-122996-cov-30.223619_pt1 | contig 122996 bp, 144 predicted proteins | sample MGYA00374966_ERZ777306 | MGnify/ENA primary metagenome ERZ777306 (study PRJEB29329, sample SAMN06343882) | mouse gut metagenome | isolation source: Mouse cecum | place: Austria: Vienna | collected 2014-11-15 ...
ATGGAATCAGCCCTAATTTTATTCACTTCATAAAAGTTTTATCGGACAGCAATAACTTTTTTATTCCGAACAATATCCATACCTTGGCGGCATTATTCACAAAATCAAAAGTATCATGGCAAACGAAAAGTATTACATTGTACCTGCCACACGCACAGTGACTGCTGGTATGAAAGAGAAAGACAGTACATTCCTTTGCCCGGCCAATTCAGTTCTGACAGGGCGTTGTCACACAGGGATATAAGAGATGGGACTATGGAGTAACCGGCTAAAAACAATTTCGTATGAAAACAAAAATTGTGGCGTTGGGTATAATCTTATGCCTTTTTTCTACAAATATGTATGGGCAAGGCCAGTGGTTTCCTCCTAACACGAACGACACTCCTAAAAAACTATACGATAGAAATTCCACGTATTGGAAAAAATATAAGGTTTTGAAACGTATTGGGTGGGTTGGGTTAGGAGTCGGCGCTTTTGCGATAGCCGGGGGAATTATAGGAGGATCTTTTTCTTTTCAGGGTGGCCATGATACGAAAGTTTGGGAAGGTATTGCTTATTCCGGCATTGGAATTGCAGTAGCCACCATACCGGTTTTTATCTGTGCGGGTCAAAAAAAAGAGAAGGCGATTGTTGTTTCTGCCGGTTGCGGGAACTTAGCAGCTCCTCTTTCGGGTGGAAAACTTGCTTGCCGGCAAGGAATAGCTTTGCAAATCAGTTTTTGATCGAGATATGAAACTGAATTTCTCATTACTCCTTTTGGAAGCGGTTACCAAAGGATTATCACAGATAAAACGGAAGTTTTGGATGAATAACCGTGGAAATTATATGCTGGTGCTTGGGGAGAAGTCGGTGTCTTTGTTTATTCGACAGGATCGCTTGGCCCTTGGTATAAGAAGTGGGATTATGGAGTGATAAGTTGATTAGTATGAAAAAGTCAAAAATAATTTTTGCGATACTTGTTCTTTTTACTGTCAGCATTTACGGACGGGAATTTCCGTCCGTAAATAATATATGTTTTGTTCCAAAAGTCTCGGATAAGTCTTATATGCAAACACAAGATTGGAAAAGGCATAAGATGTTTAAGGCTTTGGGATGGGGAACTTTGGCTACCGGATTTGTTACGGCAAATGCCGGTTTTTGGTGGTCTGTATCAATGTATGAAGGTGATTATCCTGAAAAGCGGAAGAAGACGGCGGGAGGTATTTGTTATTCCGGCCTGTTTTTGATAGGAGCAAGTATTCCTTGTTTCATCCTCTCGCATGTTTGTAAAGAGAATGCCATTTTGTCTGTCGGAGGCGGAAATATTATAGCTCCATTGCCGTGCGGAAGTGTGGAATATAGACCGGCAGTGGCTTTGCGAATCAGTTTTTGAACATAATATTTTGGATCTCATGAAACAGAAATTCCAGTTTATCCTTTTGGTTTCATTCTTGGCAATATCCGTCTACGGGCAGAATACACGGTTTGTCGTCAGAACCGATTATCACCGGCAAACCGTGGACATACAGGAGCAGTACCTGAAAAAGCACCGGACTTTCAAAACCATAGGATGGACATCTTTACTAGTCGGGGTTGGCGGAGTCGGTTATGGGCTTTTTTCAGATATGTCTCAGGACAAAGCGATAGGAGCGCTGATTTGTGGAGGCTGTCTGGTGTTAGTCAGTGTTCCTATGTTCGGATTAGCCCATTCTAACAAGCAAAAAGCCCGTTCGCTTTCTTTGCAAGGGCGGAATCTCGCTTCATCGTTGCCAAACGGTTCTGTTTCTTATCGCCCAGGAGTTTCATTGTGCTTGAATTTTTAATAGGGCAGAAACACCGTTTCTAACCGCTTTCCGTCCGGGAAGTAGCCGGAAACACGGTTTCTTGCATCGTGCATTATAAGCGCGAAGTCCTGAACCAAAAGGCATCCAAACCGGGCGAGGCGGGTGATATTTCGCCCGATAATAATGACGAGCGTCCCGGCGAACTTTAAGCTGCCGGCATAGTATAAAAAAACAAAAGCCCTTCCCGTGGTCCGGGGAAGGGCTTTTGCGTTTTCTAAAGCAAGGCTTTTTTATTCTCCTCGTTGACCGGATTTTTCCCTTCCGGCGTATAGAGATGGTCGATGCGGGAGGCGTAGGCCTTCTCCACTTTGCCGCGGACGATCTTCATCGTGCTGTTGACCATGCCGTTCTGCTCGGTGAAAGGTTCAGGCAGGATGGCGAAGGCGGCAGGCAGCCAACGGTCGGGGAAGAGGGTGGACAGGTCGCCTCCCTTGCGGAAACGGTCTATCTGCGACTGGATGATCCGGATCGCTTCCTCGCGTCCTTCGTCTGACGAAAGGTCGAGATGAAGGTGTGCCAGATGCTTCTTCAGCCGGTCTTTGTTGGGGACGACGAGGGCGACGGTGTACGGGCTTTGGTTGTTGTACAGGATCAGCTGGTCGATCGAGGAGGAGTGTTCGACCAGCGCCTCTTCGATCCCTTCCGGGCTGTATTTCTCGCCGTCGCTGCCGATCAAGAGGCTCTTGAAACGTCCGAGGACGTAGAGCAACCCATCCTTTCCCATATACCCCATGTCGCCGGTGTAGAGCCATCCGTCGCGCACGGTTTCGGCCGTCGACACCGGGTTCTTCCAGTAGCCCGCCATCACATTCTCGCCGCGTACGACGATCTCGCCTTTCTCGCCTGCCGGAAGCTCATTGCCGTCGGCATCGCATATTTTCAGGTCGAGCGGACGGACCAACACGCCGCTGCTGCCGAACGTGTGCCGCTCAGGGCCGTTGGTCGAGATCACCGGGGTAGCTTCGCTCAGGCCGTAGCCCTGGTACATCGGCAGGCCGATGGCGTAGTAGAACTTTTGCAGGTCTTTGTCGAGCAGGGCGCCTCCGCCGATGAAGAACTTCAACTGGCCGCCGAAGTTCTCGCGTACTTTCGCGAACAGATGCTTGTCGAACAGGTTCACGAGCGGTTTCAGCAGGCGGCGCGCGCCGCGTCCCTTGTCTTCCCCGCCGTTTCCGTTATAGATATAGGCTACCCGGAGGGCGATGTTGAACAGGCGCGTCACGTTTTTGCCCTGGGCACGGATGCCTTGCTCGATGTTCTTTTTGAAGTTCTTGGCCAACGCCGGGACGCTCAGGATCAGGTAGGGCTTGAACTCTTTGATATTGATGGGGATGTTCTTCAACGTTTCTAACCCCGTGCGCCCGACCTGTACGGTGGCGACGGATGCTCCCTTCGACATGAAGATGTAGAAGCCGACCACGTGGGCGAAACAGTGGTCGAGCGGCAGGATGACCAGCGTGCGCCATGTATGGTCGATATCGACGCACGAGAGCGCTTGCTCCACATTCGCCGTATAGTTGCGGTGCGTCAGGATGACGCCTTTCGGGTCGGCTGTCGTGCCGGATGTATAAGTAATCGTCGCGTAGTCGTCATTTTCGACAGACAGGGCGGTGTCGAGGAACGATACCAGCGAATGGGTCGACAGGTATTCTTTTCCCATACGTATCACTTCGGAAAGCGCGATCTCTTTTTCGCGGTATTCCGGCTGATCGTCCATCACGATCACCTTCTCGACAAGGGGCAGGCGGTCCATGATGGCGCGTATCTTCTTCAACTGGTTGCCGGAGACGAGGATATATTTCACATCCGCATGCACGAGGCGGAACAGCAGGTCGTTGGCTTCTTCCAGCTTGATCGAGAGCGGGACGTTGGTCGCACCGGCGTAGAACATCGCCAGTTCGCCGATGATCCAGGCATTCCGGCCTTCGGAGAGGAGCGCCATGTTGTCGCCTTTCTTTACGCCGAGCGCAACAAAACCGGCGCCGGTGGTGTAGACTTGCTGCCGGACTGCCCCGTAGCTGGTGGAAACGTACTTGTCTCCGGTCTTTTCCCACAGGAAAGGCATATCCTTGTGTATCCGTACCGAGTCCTCAAAAAGGTCAATGATTGTCTTTCTCATATCTGTAATAGTGTTTCGTGTTATATTCTAACGATGTATTTTCTCTAAACCGTGTTACCGTTGGACGACCGCTTCCTTCCCGATCTCCTCCAGATAGCCGCAAGCCGCTTCAACCGTCGGCACGTTCTTGACCACGATGCTGCGTTTCCCGTTTTGCTCGCGGAGGGTGCATTCGCGCGGGTGCTTCTGGATGAAACCGAGCAGTTTATCGAACGCTTCGCTCTCGTAATACGGGCTTTCGGGGTTGGTGACGAGGAAGATGCTCATCTGCCCTTTTTTCAGGATGATCTTTTCCATGCCTAATATCTTGGCCATGCGGCGGAGGCGGACGACGCGGATCAACTCTTTCCCTTCTTTCGGGACCTTGCCGAAACGGTCTTTCAGCCGTTCGGTGAAAGCGAGGATATCGCGTTCTTCCTCCATCTTGTCCAATTCGCGGTACAAAGAGACGCGCTCGGAGTCGTTCGGGATATAGGTTGGCGGGAACATCAGTTCGAGGTCGCTCTCGATATACGTTTCGCGGACATATTCGCTACCGGTGTCGGGATGCGTCCCGCCGGCATCGGAATAGAGGTCGGCAAACTCTTCGGCCTTCAACTCGTCCACGGCTTCTTCCAGGATCTTCTGGTACGTTTCGTAGCCTAAGTCGGCGATGAAACCGCTCTGTTCGGCTCCTAACATATTTCCCGCTCCCCGGATGTCGAGGTCTTGCATGGCGATATGGATGCCGCTGCCCAGCTCCGAGAAGTTTTCGATCGCCTGCAAACGGCGGCGCGCCTCCTGTGTGAGGCTCGACAGGGGCGGAGAGAGGAGGTAGCAGAAGGCCTTCCGGTTGCTCCGCCCGACACGGCCGCGCAACTGGTGCAGGTCGCTGAGGCCGAACTGCTGGGCATTATTGATGATGATCGTGTTCGCGTTCGGTACGTCGATACCGCTCTCTACAATACTCGTGGCGATCAAGACATCGTATTCGTAGTTGACAAAATCCAGGATGATCTTTTCCAACTTCTCCGGCTCCATCTGCCCGTGGCCGACGGCGATGCGGGCATCCGGCACTTCGCGTCTGACAAGCGCCTCCATCTCGTAGATGTTCTGGATGCGGTTGTTGATCAAGAAGACTTGCCCGTTGCGGCTCATCTCGAAGTTGATGGCTTCGCGGATGATGTCGGGGTTGAACCGTTCCACCTCTGTCTGCACCGGGTAGCGGTTGGGCGGAGGGGTTGTGATACTTGACAGGTCGCGGGCGCCCATCAGCGAGAATTGCAGGGTACGGGGGATCGGAGTGGCGGTCATGGTGAGTGTGTCCACATTGGCTTTCAACTGGCGCAACTTCTCTTTGACGGAGACGCCAAACTTCTGCTCCTCGTCGATAATCAGCAGGCCGAGGTCTTTGAACGTTACATCCTTGCCAACGATACGGTGGGTGCCGATGATGATGTTCACGTGTCCCTCCTTGAGGTCTTTCAGGATTCCTTTTATGTCTTTCGCCGTACGTGCACGACTGATGTATTCGATCCGGCAGGGAAAATTTTTCAACCGCTCGGAGAAGGTCTGGTAATGCTGGAACGCCAGCACCGTGGTCGGGACGAGGACGGCTACCTGCTTGTTGTCCGCAACGGCTTTGAAGGCGGCGCGGATGGCGACCTCGGTCTTTCCGAACCCTACGTCTCCACAGATCAGGCGGTCCATTGGGCGGTCGTTCTCCATGTCGACCTTGACGTCGGCCGTCGCTTTCATCTGGTCCGGCGTGTCTTCATAGATGAAGCTGGCTTCCAGTTCGTGTTGCATGAAGCTGTCCGGGCTGTAAGCAAAGCCTTTTTCCTGCTTGCGTTTGGAGTAGAGTAGGATCAGGTCGCGGGCGATGTCCTTGACTTTCGACTTGGTGCGCTCCTTCATCTTCTCCCAGACTCCTGTCCCGAGCTTGCTCAGTTTAGGCGGCTCGCCGCTGTCCTTGCCTTTATACTTGGACAACTTATGTAGGGAGTGGATGCTGACGAAAATGATATCGTTGTTCTGGTAGATCAGCTTGATGGCTTCCTGCATCTTGCCGTTCACTTCCGTGCGGACGAGGCCGCCGAACTGGCCGACACCGTGGTCGATATGCACGATGTAGTCGCCGGTCGTGAATTGGTTCAGCTCCTTCAGCGAGAGGGAGAGTTTTCCGCTCCGGGCCTTGTCGCTCTTCAGGTTGAACTTGTGGAAGCGGTCGAACAGTTGGTGGTCGGTGAAGAGGCAGACACGCAGCGTCTCGTCGGCAAAACCTTCATGTATGGTCTTGTTGACAGAGGTGAAAGGGATGTTGTCCCCCCGGTCCTCGAAGATGGCACGGATGCGGGCGGTTTGCTTCTCGACGTCGCTCAGTATATATAATGTATAGCCCTCTTCTAAGTATTTGTGGAAAGATTTGCTGACCAGATCGAAGCTCTTGTGATAGATCGGTTGCGCCTCCGTCCGGAATTCTAAGGTGGCATCAGCCGTTCCCGTAGGCCGTGTACCGAAATGAAGGCGGCAGAAACCGAGCGCAGAGCGCAGGAAGTCTTCTCCTGTCACCAACTTGGCCCGCATCTGTTCGATATCGGCAAACGATTCTTCGTCACCGGTGATCGGTTCTTCATTCCAGATACTGCCGATCCGCTCTTTTACCCATGCCAGGTCTTTGCAGGCGAGCAGTGTCCCGGACGGCAGCGAGTCCATCAGGGACGAGTTGGTCCGGTTCCCCTTCGTCATTTCAGGCACGATATAGATGCTGTCCAACTTTTCCTTCGATAACTGTGTCTCTACATCGAACGAACGGATCGTCTCCACTTCGTTTCCAAAGAAGTCGATACGGTAAGGGAACTCGTACGAGAACGAGAACACGTCCAAAATACTGCCGCGCATCGCATACTGCCCCGGCTCATAGACATAATCCACCTGCTCGAAACCGTATTCGTCTAATACGTCCGAAACGAACATATTATCCAGTTTCTCGCCCACACTGATCTTTAGCGTGTTCTCTTTCAGCACCTCCCGCGAGATCACCTTCTCCGCCAATGCATCCGGATAGGTAACAATGACGAAGGGAGCAGTCGGGTCCTGCAACGTGCTTAAAACTTCTGTCCGCAGGATTTCGTTCGCCGGGTCCACATGTCCGTACTTGATGGCACGCCGATAGGCGGAAGGGAAAAAATAGATCCCGTCGCCTCCGGTAAGCTGAACCAGGTCATGATAGAAATAGCCGGCTTCCTCCAGGTCGTTTAAAACGCACACATGGCTCCCCCTTCTTTTGGAAAAAAGAGAAGCTATTGTCATTGCGGTCCCTGAACCGTTCAGTCCTTTCAAAAAGATATTGCGGGACGTTTTGCTTTTTAACAGGGTATGTAACGCCGTCACTTGCGGATGGGCGGCATATTGTTTTAGTAAATCTTGTACCTCCAACGGATAAATTGATAATTGATAATTATATATGTGCAAAATTACGGAAAATGTCACAATGATATTCTTAAAATCGAGGAAAATATCTACCTTCGCGTCTGAGTTGAAGTTTGAAAGATAAAACATTGTTTTGTGATTTTCAATTTTCAATTCTCAATTTTCAATTAAACAGTGGATTATGTCAGACAGTATTGTTAACTGAGGCATATTCTTTGTAATGCTAATCTCTCATAACTGATTATTAAAAAGGTTATTGTGGCTGTTTGAGATATAACGACTTAGGACTATTTGACCAGTTTTTACCTCCTTACATTGCTGGTTTAACATGGAAGTCTTGCCAGAATAAAAGGCTCCGTTTACAAATAGTTTACAGTGATGGTTTATTTCAAAGTTTGTGTCAGGGGGAAAAGAAAAGATAATACATATCCTATTTATATCAGGGTAACTCACCTTCGTCAAGTAGGATATATCAAGACAAATAAGGTATGCAAGGCTAAGTTTGTCCGGAATGGTGATATAACAGACCCTTATATCATCAAAGATGTGTATGTCCAAATAGAAACTTATTTGGATCGTTTGAATCGTGTCAATACGGAAGGATGGGATTTGGAGAGGGTTATGAATTTTCTCAAGAATGATAGAGACTCTATTTCGTTTTCTGACTTTGGTCGAGAGTTTATCTTGAAAATGGAGAATGAAGGTCGGGGAAGAAGTGCGAAAAACTATCTGTTAGCTCTTAAGAGCATGGAGAGTTACTTTGGTAACCAAAATATATCTTTTTCCGATATAACGTCCTTTTTTCTGAAGGATTGGATTTCTTCTATGAAAAACAGCAGACAGAAAAAGAATGCCTATCCGAATTGCGTAAAAACCATGTTTAGGGCCGGATGCGATAAATATAATGACTACGATACCGGTGAGATGCGCATTAGGCATGATCCGTTTCGTGTGGTAAAGATACCTCCTAAGAATATTGCAGACAAGAAGGCGCTGCCGGTGGATGTCCTCAGGCGTTTTTTTGATATTGATATTACCTCTTTGAAGCCAAGTAAGCGAGGTATGCCACCAAGAGCATATATCGCCAAAGATGTATCATTGTTGGTGTTTTGTCTGGTTGGAATAAATACAGTGGATCTTTACAATTTGGGCAAAGGTTGTTATAAGGATGGAAAACTCTGCTATAATAGAATGAAGACAAAGGGACGGAGAGCTGATGAGGCCTATATTGAGATAGAGGTTCCGGATTTAGTAAAACCTTTGTTTCTTAAATATCAAGGAAGAGGGGACAGACTGTTTAATTTCAATGAAGTATATGCTTCAGATAAAATTTTTAATGATTGCGTGAATAGAGGAATAAAGGATATTGTGGGGTTGGGTGGTTTGCCTCCTATTTCTACATATTCATTCCGACATTCTTGGGCTACAATAGCTCAGGTTGTTTTTGAAGCTGGGTTAGATGTTGTTGGGTTATGTCTAAATCATGCGTCTCCGCTCCGGGTGACGGCTGGTTATGTAAAAACAGACTTTAGTATTATTGATCGTTTAAATATTAAGATATTGAGGTATGTCTTTGAAGAAAAAATAAAAAAAGGCGGAAATAATTTGTAGATTAAGAAAAAGCCTCTATATTTGCAGTTGAAATAGCGAGTTGGATTTTGAACGAAAGTTTGAGGTCCAACTTTTTGTGTTTATATATATTGTCTTAAACTTTCTTGTAAATATCCGATAAATAACCATTTACCTGGTGCCTTCCATAAAATTAGGCACAATGACAATATCTGTTTCAAAAAATATGTTGCTTGCGAAATTGCAGCAACTTTCTCGAATAATTCCGTCGAAATCTACGACTCCGATAGTATGCAACTACCTGTTCGAAATAAAAGATGGACGGTTGTTTATTACGGCTGCCAATGACGAAGGCAGGATTACGGCCAGTTTGGAATGTATGGCGGAGGAAGATCTTTCAATCTGTGCTCCTGCTTCCATTCTTGATGGACTGAAAACATTGCCGGAGCAGCCTCTTGATATTTATATCAATCCTGATAATAAATCGATTCTTATCAAATATCATGGGGGTAAATTTGAAGTAGTCGGATATGATTCGAAACCTTTCCCACAAAAGAAAAAGACAGAGATTCTTGACGAAATCCGGACTACGGCAGAAGAGTTCAATAACGGAATTTCCAAGGTAATCAACTTTGCCGCATCGGACGAACTACGCCCTATAATGAACTCCGTAGCCATTGAAACGGCTCCGGGAGAAATCATCTTTGTTTCCTCTAACGGTCATGGGCTCGGTTTGTTTAAGAGAAAAAACAAATGTTGTACGGAAACCTGTTCGGTAATCATCAGCCGACAGATCGCATCTGTTTTGAAAGGGCTGATCCCGTTATCTGAAGAAGAACTAACAATTAAAGTAGGAAGCGATTGGTCGGAAATCTCTTTCGAGGATTATGAAATCTCTTTTCGTAATGTGGAAGGTTGTTATCCCAATTGGCGGGCTGTTGTTCCGAAATCCAACAATCTTGAACTGAAAACGGATACCAAACTACTATTAGGAGCCATCAAGCGCACGTCTGTATTTTCAAGTAAAGTATCATGCCTTATAAAGTTGAGTGCCCGTTATGATAAGCTTGTTGTATCGGCCCAGGACTTGGATTATTCCACTTCTGCGGAAGAAACCATTCCGGTTGAATTTGGAGAAATGGAGTTTGTTATCGGTGTGAAAGCGACTTTGATACAAGATATGATTTCTTGTATTGATGGCGATCGTTCGATACTTTCTTTCGGTACTCCCAGTACCGCTATTCTCATTGCCCCGGAGAAGCAAGCCGAGGGCGAAGAACTTACCTATTTATTAATGCCTATGACAATCCAGTAAGTTATGAAAGAGTTCAAAGAAACGATCCAGAAATATTTGCAGGAGAGGGCAACGGAAGATCCACTGTTTGCCCCGAAGTTTGCTAATCCGAAAAAGAGTGTGGACGAATGCTGTCGTTACATTTTAGGAGAAGCTCGTAAACGGGGAAATTCTGTCGTAATGAGTGATACTGAAGTCTTTGGCATGGCCGTACATTATTACGATGAAGAAAATATCGAGGTCGGAAAAGTTCCTGTCGGTAGCTCCGTTTCTTCTTCCCATAAAGTAGAGCTTACAGAGGAAGAAAAGAACGCTGCCCGCGAAGCTGCAATAAAGAGATTGGCCGAAGAACAATACCAATCGCTCAAAAAGAAGCCGGCCAAGAAGAAGGTAGATGAAAGTGTTCAACAAATGAGTCTGTTTTGATTATGAAGCCGAGGAATAAGTTGGAAAGGCAGGTTGTAGAGCTAAGTGGTAAACTTCCTGCTATAACGGATATTCAGAAAGAGTGGGCGAAAGAACATATATTTGAACATCTGGCTTACAAGTGCAAAAATGAACTATGGTGTTCTGAATGCGGTAAGACATGGGTAGATACAAGTAATAGTGAATTGGGTACAACTATCTTGGGTGACAAAACTGAATGTCCTTATTGCCATCATCGATTGAATGTAAAGGTTAGTCGAAAACAAAAGATCCATGAAGAGGTATGTATGTCTGTCCTACAAGTGAAAGGCGGATTTCAAGTGGTCCGACATATACTATGTTGGAAAAATGCTCGAAAGGAAGCTTCTTCGGTGAGTTATTTTTTTAATGAAATGATACAGGAGTGGATTGGCAAGGATGGAAAGCGTACGATTATTGCCCGATCAATGAATATGGGAGGGGGTGGATGGGTATATAGTTCTCCTCTTAGTATCAAAGGTGAATACGGTAGTAGTTACTGGAATTATCACGGCGACTTATATGCGATACATGGAGAATTATACCCAAGAAAAGAGTTGCTTCCGGAGTTGAAAAAGCGGGGACTTAATCGACGGTTTCCAGATGTTGCTCCATCGAAATTGATACGTAACCTTTTGGAGGGAAGCAATGATGCAGAACTATGTCTCAAAACCGGGCAAATATCCATGTTGAAGCACATGTATAAAAAAGGCTCTTCTCAGCTTTGTTATAAGCCTTCGTTCAATATTTGTAACCGCAACCATTATATAATCAAGGATGCGTCTATGTGGGAAGACTACATGTCTTTATTGGTTTATTTCGGTAAAGACTTGCGTAATGCCCACTATGTCTGTCCTTGGAACTTAAAGGTTGCACATGATAGGCTGTTAAAGAAGAAGCAGGAGCGTGAAGCTAAATTGAGACAGGAAAGAAATCGTATAGAAGCTATCCGTAAGCGTGAAAAGCTCATAAAGGATATAGCCGGCTTTTATGAACGAATGAAAAAGTTCTTCGGGATGAAAATCACAGACGGCAACATTGTCATTTGCCCATTGGAGAGTATTACTCAGTTTTATCAGGAAGGTAAAGCCATGCACCACTGTGTGTACAGTGGTGGGTATTATAAACGGTCGGATTGTTTGATACTGTCAGCCAAAGACACCGACGGAAATCGTCTTGAGACGATAGAGGTAAACTTGAAAACGATGGATATTGTCCAGTCCCGTGCCGTCTGTAATGGTGTAAACGAGTATCACGACCAGATAGTAAAACTGGTAAAAAAGAATATGAACCTGATTCGTCAGAAAATGATTGCATAAAATGCCAAGAATAAGAACAATCATACCGGAATTTTGGGAAGATGAAAGGTTTTCGAACGTATCTCTTCCGGCTTGTCTGCTTTATATAGGCATGAAAAACTTTGCTGATGATAGCGGTGTCATTCTTGCGAATGAAACTATTATTAAGTCGAAAGTTTTTCCTGCTCGCGAAGATATTCGTAAGCAGCAGGTTTCTGGATGGCTGCAAGAACTGATTGAAAACTCTATCCTTGTACCTTTTAAATACGAAAACAAAAGCTACTACGTGATGGACTTTTCCAGTGAGCGCATCGACAAACCGCAAAAGTCTAAGATTCCGGCTGAAGTATTAGAAAACGTTCTTTCCAGCAAAAAACAAAGCAATTCGGGAACATTCGCGAATAATCCCGAACAGTCGGGAACTTTCGAAACTACTCCTGCTGGAAAGGAGAGTAAAGGAGAGGATTGTAAAGGAGAGGAGGGAGATGCGCGCGTACGCACGCACGACCCCAACCCGGAGCCGGAGAAACCGAAAAATGAAAATTTTGAAAAGTTCAAGCAATGGATTGCTGAGAATGCTCCTAATGTGGCAAAGATAAAAGAGCCATTTACTGAGGAGCAATTCGAACGGATAAAGCGAGATTTTCCACTTCAGTTAATCCAGGATACTCTTGTCTCGATGCACAACTATCGAGAGCTACTCAAAAAATACGTTAGTGCAAACCTTACGTTCCGTAAATGGGCGAAGCGTGACTTAGAAAAATATCAAAATGGACAAACAACAAGCATTACAGCTCCTGGCCAGCATAGACCCGACAACAGGAGTCTTGCCGGCAGAACTAATGCCGAAAACAACAGAGCAAGCCTTGAGCATCTTAGGAGCCTTGCCGATGCCATATTACAAAGCCCTACACCCGAAAACGGTTAATGATGTATTTCAATCTCCGAGTTGTTCCATTGCTGTAATGAACAAAAAATTCGGAGAAATGAAACTTCGGGCATTTATGGTAAACATAATCATTGATTTAGTTATGTTTTTCAATGTCGGAAAGACAATGAAAGATACTCAAGCTGCTCAGACGGCTGATTTGATTATCGAGGAATTTTATTTCTTTAAGCCGGATGATTTCAAGCTATGTTTTAATCGGGCGAAAAAGGGATTGTATGGGAAGGTTTATGATCGGATAGACGGGGCTGTTATTTTAGAATGGCTTGGCCGGTATGAGAAAGAAAGGGGGGCTATGGCCATGGATGATAGTATCAATAATTCCAAAAGCTGGGATATACCGGAAGGCGATAGGACTTCTAAAACATTGGAACAAGCGTACCATGAGTTTAGGAAGTATGATTTTGAACGGAAATATAAGGTGTAAATATTAAAAAAAACAAGGAACTATAATGCAAGAAAATAAAATACTGGCAGGCAATGTCGAACAGATTCTGCTGTCAAAAAAGAACTATCACCGTGCATCTAAGGTGATAAATATAGCAAACCCGGAACAGGGTGAGTGGCTTTTTTCTTGGAGAGGGAAAAAGTTAAGAGAGAATTTAATGCATTGTGACTATGCACATATCGCAATTCGAATTTCCGACAACGAGGAAGTTGTTATTTATGACAAAGACTTAGGCTCCTGGGCTGTTACAGATTGGAAATACGATGTCAACCTTGAAGAACTTTGGAAATGCGCTTGTGACGCTTTTTATTCTACGAGTTTCAACCCGGAAGAGCGAGCCGCTCTGTATATTCGTGATTACGAAAAGGAATTGAATGCCGACCTTGAAAATATGCCGGAAAACGAGAAGGAGCACTATATTATGAAATACAAAGAATGGGTTCGTACTTTATTTTACAAACATTCTCGTATAATGAGCGTCATGATAACAGGGCCAGCCCGTTTCCCTTCAAGACGAAATGAAAAAATGAATAATTATTATGATGGTGCTGTAAATGAATTTAATACATGGAGAGAAAAAGTACTCAAGGCAATAGCTCGGAGGATAGAGGAGGCAAAACCGGAAGAACAAAAGAATACCGAAGAATGGCTTTCTGTCAAAAGTGAGATTGACAATATTGCATCTACGTTGAAAGATATTGATACGGGTGTAAACACATATAGCTACCGACCTTTATTTGTATCAAGCCTGTACGGAAAGCTAGAACGTATTGCCAACAACGGAAAGGTTGATGTAATAGTCAAATCAACTGAATATATCAAAGAACTCAACGAAAAGCTTCCGAAGCCTATTTTTACTAATCGTCATAAATTCTGGAAGCTCGTCGAGCTTGCCAATCAATCAATTGTAAAGCAGGCCGAAAGAGAGAACCAAGAAGATGCGGAAATATTTTTCGATGGTGGGCGGGTAATCAAAAACTATTCAGAGGATAGATTGCAGATAGTTTTCGACACAAAGCCGCAGCCAGACGTTATTTCAAATCTCAAACATAACGGTTTTCGTTGGTCACCCCGTTTTTCTGCATGGCAACGTCAATTGACCGATAATGCCTATTATGCTGTTACTCGTGTAGTGCCAGTTGTTATTGAACAATTGAAGAAAGGAAGGTAACAAATGAAAGTGCTAGTAACATTCAGTGGCGGAAAAGATAGTCTTGCGTCTCTACTTTGGGTACAAAATAATCTGACAAAGGATTTTGTTACAGTGTTTTGCGATACAGGATGGGAACATCCGTTAACTTACCAATATATCGAAGATATTAGTAATCAGCTTGAATTAAACCTAATTACCATTAGGTCAAAGAAATTTGATGGGATGGTTGATTTGGCACAGAAGAAATTGCGCTGGCCATCTTCGCAACGACGGTTCTGCACGTCTGAATTGAAAACAATCCCAATGATAGATTATGTCCTTGATGAAATAAACGATGATATTTTGATGATACAGGGTATACGTTCCGCAGAAAGTGCTAAGCGCGCAGAAATGCGAAAGCAATGCACCTACTTCAAATATTATGTGCAACCGTACGGGAAAGATAAACATGGAAAAGACAAATTTCATACTTATCGACGTAAAGACGTATTGGAATTTAGGTCAAAACATTCTGATGATCTTTTGCGACCTGTATTCGACTGGTCGGCGCAACAGGTGATAGACTATATTCTTGACAATGGATTACAACCTAATCCTTTATATCGAATGGGGTATAAACGGGTAGGATGTTATCCATGCATAATGGCTTCGCAACAAGATATGTATAATATTAGTGTTCAGGACCCTAACAGGATTGAATACATTGCAAGCCTTGAACAACAACTAAATAGTAGTTTTTGTGGGCCGGACAAGATTCCATCCAAATACTACAAAGGTGCATATCCGCTTATTGGCGATATTGTTCGCTATGTGCAAGGAAAGCGGTCGACCGGTTCCCTTTTTAACGATGATGATGTAGCAACGAGTTGCATGAGTTATTATGGACTTTGTGAATAAATAATAGAACGATATGACTAAGAGAGAAGCGAAAATATTGGCATTAGAAGTATTTGCTGATAGTGCAGACATTCTAATTGAAATGGATTGTGTGTCTGGCGCTATCCGTTCAACAAAAGATTGTAATTTGATTAATATAGCTTTTAATGAACTAGCCTCCAGTTTAAAAAGAAGAGCAGATAAATTAAAATCTAAAAAGATATGAGTACAATAGATGCAAGAAAAATAGTCGAAGATGCACTTGATAAGGCTTGGCACGAAGCCAATAAAAAGCATGATAAATGGCGAAATCGTGTCAAAAAAGGCTTGCCGGGACTTGCAAGTCGAGTATTTGCATTACGAGGAACAGGATATAATGGCTGTGGTTTTCATTATGACCTTGAAAGGCAATTAGGTGTAATCATTAAGGAAGTAAATTCAGTTAATGTTGATACGTTTAAACCTACAAGGATGCTTTTTATAGAAATTGCTACCGAACGCCTGTATAATGAATTAGCGAAAATAGAAAGAGAACTCAAATTTTTAAAAAGATTTGAAGATAGGTCTGACGTAGAGGAGGGAACTAGCGAAAGTATAAAACAAGAATAAGAAAACTCATAGATAAAAAGAGAGAAGGAAGAGTTATCCCTTCCTTCTCAATACGGCGTATGCCTTCTTAAGTTTTTGATAAACTTTATCATAATTCAAAATTATGGAGAAGACATTCGCTACAAAGTTTGTAGTCAAAAAGATGTCTATCATAAATTATTTATAATAAAGTTATTCGGCAATATCGCCTAATCAATTGACAGGGATCGAACCTGTACTTTTATCAATAAAGATAACGTCTGCCGTTTAACCACAATTGACTGGCGCAAATATCTGTAATTATAAAATAGTAAACAAATATTTTGATCATGAATAAACGACAATTTAAATATTGGCTTTGTATAAACGGCTTCCGTCCGGAACAGTTCGGACTGGCACGAAAAGGAATCCGATCAGGTTCACTTCACGAAAGAAGTGAGCTAATAGTCCTCAGTGATCCTGGGGACTATTTTTGTGCCTTTATATCTTATGTAAAACTAAGATATGAAAAAGCAGAAATGTATTGTGTGTAGCCGAGAAACGGTCTCTGTGATCGAAACCGAAGATGGATATGTCTGCTATAACTGCTACTCAGATAAAAAGAACCCTCTAAAACAAAAGCAACATCATGATAACGAAGAAGCTCGGATTCAGTCGGAGTTCTTCAATAAAGTACCTTTATTTTTCCCGAACTTGCCGGATCGACTTCTTTTTGCGGTTCCGAACGGTGGCAGCCGGCATAAGATAGAAGCGGCTAATATGAAGCGTCAGGGAGTAAAGCGAGGTGTGGCTGATGTAATCCTTCAGATACCGAAAAAAGGATATGCATCCCTCTGCATTGAGTTTAAAACTCCAACAGGTAGACAGTCGGCAGAGCAAAAGGAGTATCAGCGCCAGGTTGAGATGGCAGGAAGTAAATATGTGATTGTTCGTAGTGTAGAGCAGGCTATCCGGGAACTGCAGCAGTATTTGGGTTAATAGATTTCCCCTGTTATATTTTAGAATAAAAGTTATGGCAGAATTGAAGTATGACCCCCGGAATTATCGTATTCATACCGATAAAAACAAACGGCTTATAAAGAAGAGTCTAGAGGATTGTGGTACCGGCCGTTCTATTCTTTTGGATAAGAATGATGTTATTATTGCAGGAAATGGTGTTTATGAGCAAGCTTTGGAGCTGGGGTTAAAGGTTCGGGTTGTAGAGTCTGACGGAAATGAACTGATTGCTATTAGAAGAACAGATTTGTCTACAGAAGATGAAAAAAGAAAGCTTTTGGCTTTGGCTGACAACCATACATCGGACACTTCCATGTTCGACTTTGCTGCCGTTGTTGAAGATTTTGGTATTGACGAACTTGGCGATTGGGAATTGGAGCTTCCATTTGATGATATGCCGACAGATGTGGACCGCTTCTTTGAGGGAGCAGATAAGGTTGAGAATAAAAGAAAGACGATGATTTGCCCTCACTGCGGAAAGGAAATAGAGGTATGATTTTATATCTTGCCGGTTATAAATCTTGTGCCAAACGATGGAATATTGACACGAAGGATATCTATCTTTTAAGTTCTTTTTGGGAGCATAAATCAGGGCATTATGGTAGTTATGTCTGTCAAGAGAAGCATATTCTTGATAGCGGGGCGTTTTCTGCTTTTTCAGGAAAGAATGATAGTTTTGACTGGGATGGCTATGTTAAGAAATATGCCGATTTTGTTTTAAAGAATAACATTCAACGTTTCTTTGAGCTGGATATAGACGTTGTCGTTGGACTGGAGAAGGTTGAATATTATCGTAGATACTTGGAAGATCGTATAGGACGGCAGCCTATTCCTGTTTGGCATGCAAGTCGAGGAAAGGACTATTTTATTCAGATGTGTGAGGATTATCCTTATGTAGCAATTGGTACAACTTCTGCGATGGAAGAGGGTAGGAGGATAAGAAAGAATCCCATGGTACTGAAATGGTTTATCGATCAAGCGCATTCCGCTGGAGCTCGTATTCATGGACTTGGCTTTACCAATACGATATTTCTCCCTTTTTTGAAGTTTGATAGTGTCGATAGTACGACCTGGCTGTCTGGTTCCAGGTTTGGGCAGGTTTATTTCTTCAACGGAAAGCAAATGGTATATTGTAATCCACCCAAGGGGATGAGAGCTAAGAATCATGATTTATCGAATAGACATAATTTTAATGAATGGATAAAATTTCAAAGGTATGCAGAACAATACTTATAATAAAAAAGTCCTTCTGTATTCAGGAGGCATGGATAGCTGGTTAATTGATAAACTCTGGAAACCGAACATAAGGCTTTATATTGATATGAATACCCGTTATTCAAAAGAAGAAATGAAGCGTCTTCCGGATGATATTGTTATTGAAAAGTTGGATTTATCAAAATGGGAACGTGAGGATAAGATTATTCCTCTCCGGAATATGTATCTAATCGGTATTGCAACGAATTATGGCGACGAAATCTGTTTGGGAGCGACAGCCGGTGACCGGGTTCTTGATAAATCACCTGTGTTTGCCGAGTTATATGAGGAGCTACTCGGATATCTCTATCAGAAACAACATTGGACCGAAAAACGAACGATTCGGATAAATTTAGACTATAAAGCATACACCAAAACAGAGTTATTGAAGCAATACCTTATTCAAGGTGGTAATATTGGTGATGCGCTTAATTCGTCGTTTAGTTGCTATACTCCTGTTGATGGGCACGAATGTTGGAACTGCAAACCGTGTTTCCGCAAATTCATTGCTTTTGCATTGAACGGATACCCGTTCCCCAGAGAAGTTACTGACAAAAATATATCTTATATAAAGCGTGAAATACTTCCTTTGATCGAATCTGGCGAGTATGGCCGGAAACGGGAGGAGGAAGAGATAAGACAGGTATTAACTCTTTATCGATAAAAATTATGTATATAGTAAAGAAACGTCTTGAAATATCGGCATCTCATAGTCTGAGACTCTCTTATGCAAGTAAGTGTGAGAATTTGCATGGACATAACTGGATTATTACAATATGGTGCCAGGCGAGAAAGTTAAATCAGGATGGCATGGTGGTAGACTTCAGTCATATCAAAGAAAAGGTACAATCACAATTGGACCACAAGAACCTAAACGAGGTTCTTCCGTTTAATACTACAGCTGAGAACCTGGCAAAGTGGATATGTGAGCAGATACCGGAATGCTTCAAAGTAATGGTTCAGGAATCAGTAAATAATATAGCGTGGTATGAAGAAGATAAATGAGATTTTTTACAGCATTCAAGGTGAAGGTTACTTTACTGGTACGCCGGCTATTTTTGTTCGTTTCTCTGGCTGCAATTTAAAGTGTCCGTTTTGTGATACAGAACACAAAGAAGGAAGGATATTAAGCGATGATGAGATTATTGCAGAAATAAATCGTTATCCAGCTTTGCATGTTGTATTGACGGGCGGTGAACCTTCTATGCAGATCACATATAGCCTGGTTGATAAGATTAAGGCTACCGGTCGATTCGTTCAAGTTGAGACAAATGGAACTTTTGTACCACCAGTAAATATAGATTGGATTACATGCTCCCCGAAAGAGGGTGGCAATGCAGTCGTGATTAATCCGAATGAATTGAAGGTTGTCTATATCGGGCAGGATATGTCGCAATATGATAAATATTCAGCAGGTGTATATTATTTGCAGCCTTGTTCTGGTCTGAATACGGAAGAAGTTATTAACTATATTAAAGAGCATCCGAAATGGAAGTTAAGCCTACAAACACACAAGATATTGAATGTGCGATAAGAACAATTCTTTCTTTTATTGGTGAAGACCCTTGTAGGGAAGGTTTGAAGGGAACACCGGAACGTATTGTAAGAATGTGGAAAGAAATCTTTCGTGGATATGACCCGGCACAAGTACCTAAAATCACAGTCTTCGCTAATGGAGTGGACGGTCTTTCCTGTAATAGTGTTATTGCAGATTCAGGTGGATTTTATTCAATGTGTGAGCATCACATGATGCCTTTCTTTGGAAAGTACTGGTTTGCTTATATTCCCAATCCAAAAGGTAAGATACTAGGCATATCGAAAGTTGGCCGTGTTGTAGATTATTGTGCAGCGCGGTTGCAGGTGCAAGAGCGATTGGCTAAAGATATTATTCTAATGATTCAAGAAGCATTAGGTTCAGAGTATCCTCCCTTGGCAATGGGTATAGTGTTGGAAGGAGAGCACTTGTGTAAGTCAATGCGTGGAGTAAAGAAGGAAGGTAAAATGTGCTCTTCTTTCTATTTTGATAATGGAAGTTTACCCGAATTGAGGGCTGAATTGTCCCGATTCGTTAGCATGGGTTAATTATGGCAGAGAAGAATGAAGTAAAAAAGAAAAGTAGGGGGCGTAAATCTGAATATAGAGAAGAATATGCAGAGCAAGCTCTAAAGCTTTGTCTGTTAGGTGCAACAGACAAAGAAATAGCCGAGTTCTTCTCTGTCTCAGAACAAACACTTAATAGTTGGAAGAAGAAGTTTCCTCAATTTCTTGAGTCCTTAAAAAAGGGAAAGGCTGTCGCTGATGCTAATGTCGCATCAAGGCTGTATAGCCGTGCTATCGGTTACGACGCCAAAGCAACGAAGTTTGCAACCAACGATGGTAAGATTACGGATAAGATGGAGTATATCGAGCATTATCCTCCGGACACGACAGCTGCTATTTTTTGGTTGAAGAACCGGCAGCCGGGTAAGTGGCGCGATAAGAAAGAAGTGGAGAACCAGGTTAAGTTGGGTGATGAATTGGAATCAATGTCAGATGAAGAATTAGCAGCAATTGTCCGTGGTGAAAAGGAGTAAAAGAGAAATATTGATAAGGCAAGCGAAAGCAGTGACTATATTACGCAAGCGGGAGGCACGGGATGATTTCTGGGCCTACTGTTTATATCACGATCCCAAGTTTTTTGCGAAGCGTCTGTTTCTGAAAGAGGTGGCGGATGCTTTCACGCGGGTGTATGAATCATATGTATCAGGCGTGATCCGTCGGCTGGCGGTATCCATGCCTCCGCGTGCTGGAAAATCTTATATCTCGTCTTTATTCATATCGTGGATGCTTGGCCACTTTCCGGAAGAATCGGTTATGCGCAACTGCTGTTCCGATACACTGTATAATAAGCTGTCCTACGATACGCGCGACATTGTTCGTTCTTCCCGGTTCAAAGAAATTTTTCCGGATGTACAATTGCGAGGGGATAAACAGAACGTGCACGGTTGGAGCTTGGAAGCAGCCCGGCAGGTGAGTTATTTCGGTGCCGGTGTGGGCGGTACGGTGATTGGTTTCGGTGCCTCCATGCTGGCCATGACGGACGATTTGTATAAGAGCTTGGAAGACGCGCTATCCGATACCAACAATGAAAAGGTCTGGAGCTGGAAACAGGGAACGCATGATTCCCGTATCGAAGGGAATTGTTGTTCTATCGACATTGGCACCCGTTGGTCGGCAACGGACGTGCTTGGCCGCATGGAGGAAATGGGAAAGTATGACGAGATTATTCGTATAGCCGCCTTGGATGAGAATGACCGTTCTTTCTGTGAAGATGTACACACAACGGAATACTATTGGGATTTACGAGACGAAACGGACGATTCCATTTGGTGTGCTGAGTATATGCAGGAGCCAATCGAGGCAATCGGCCTACTGTTCCCAAAATCTGAACTCAATCGATTCAAGCTGGCGGATATTGAAGGCAAGCAGCCGGACGGCGTGATCGGTGCTACCGATGTGGCCGATGAAGGAGACGACGATTTTTGTGCACCGATTGCCAAGGTATTCGGTACAAAGTATTTCATTACCGATGTCCTGTTTACGAAAGACAATGTCGAGATTACCGAACCGAAGTTGGTTTCCTTGATTCTTGACACCCGCTGCGACAATATGCGTATCGAAAGCAATAACGGAGGCCGTCTGTTCGCCCTGAATGTCCGTAAGGCTGTAAAGGCAAAGAACGAGAAATGTATCATACAGGCAAAACCAACTACGGCCAATAAAGAAACGCGTATCTTGTTGAAGTCCGGTTGGATCAAGAAGCATTGCTATTTCCTGGAAGAAGGCGAGTATAAGAAAGGTTCGGATTATGACCGGTTTATGAAAGCTCTAACCAGCTACAAGAAAGAGGGAGGCAATAAGCATGACGATGCACCGGATGGCATGACGATACTTGCAGAGAATGTAGAGTTCATCGGGTTATGTAAGGCTAACTCTGTACGTCGAGTAGCAAGAGGACGATAAGTGGCAAAATGAAAGTGTTTTTCCGATATTTGTAACACGTATTAGATAAAATCCCGATATTTTTCTATCACATACTTGCGTTTTGATATCTGTTCTCGGTTTTTACATTTCAAAGTGAACTTGTTTAGACTGGCCGTATTGACAGCGAAAAAACATTTGCTTTTATATTTTAGCATAAAACGATTATGCCAAGTATAAACGACATTCTTGCAAATGAAGATTTCGGGCAGGTAGTCAGTTCGTTATGTGTCGATACGATTGAATACCGAGAACCAAGAGAATATTACAACGAATATAATGGCGAACGTCGGAGACGTAAAACCTCTGTTGGCTGGCGTGAGCCTAAACGTTTAGAAGTCTATTCGGATACTTTGGTGGATAAAAATGGTGAACCAGTACGCCTTCCTGATAAGATCGTAGATGTGGCCCGTATCGTAACCAACTTTCCGAAGAAGGAGGTGCGTACCTCTGTCGCTTTCCTGTTTGGCGGGCAAATGACGATTACCGGAGCTGATCAGAACGATGGTTTCCAAGAGTTCAAACGTGTATGGGAACGCCGATTGAAGATGCAATCCGTTTTGAAGTCATTTGCACGCAAGGTGCTTTCTGAAAGTAAGGCCGCTCTTGTGTTCTATCCGTATATATCCAAAGGATTAGACGGCAAATTGATTACGGAGTTGAAGGTGAAAACGCTCTCTGTTCCCCGTAATGAAAATACTTTATCTGAATTTTATCCCCATTTCGACGATAATGATGATATGGATGCCTTTATCCATCGTTATCAAGTAAATTCTAATGGTATGATCCGGAACAGCTGTACAATCTGGACGGCAGATAAGATTATTACGGCTATCGATGAAATGGGCGGCTGGGTGATAAAAGAAGTACCCAATCTGTTCGGGAAGATTCCGGTCGTGTATGCCGATGTATTCCAACCTGAATGGGATGAAGTAGCGCTTCTGATGGATGCTCGTGAAATGCGTATTTCTCGCATGGTGGATACAAATGATTACTATGGTGATCCGATGTTGAAAACATTCGATGTGGCTGACTTGCCGACTAAAGACACTGTCGGCAAAGAATTGTCTTTTACTTCTAAAGTACATCCGGAAACGCAACAATTGTATCATGGTGATGCGGAATATCTTACTTGGAACGGCTCTCAGCGATCTGTGGATAAAGAGTTGGAAGAAACCAAATGCGAGCTGTTTTCCGGTACATCTACGCCGGATCTTTCTTTTGATAACTTGAAAGGCATTGGCAACCTGTCCGGTGTCGCTCGTAAATTCATGCTGATGGATGCAACTATCAAGGCGAGCGAGAACATGGAAACATTCGGTCCAGTGGTTCAGCGTTGCGTATCGGTAGTGTTGGCCGGTATATGCAACATTACCAGTATCAAGTACCGTCCCCAATTGGTGGACAACCTGATCGATGTGGAATTTGGTTCCATTTTGCCGGAAGATTTGGCTGAAACCCTGCAAACCCTATCTATTGCTAATGCAGGTAAGCCAATCAATGCTCAGCGCACGGTTACGGCTCATTCTCCTTTGACGGAAGACTTGGACGAAGAAATGAAGTTGATGGAGGAAGAGGAGAATGCGGCTGCGCAACGTAATAACATGGTTGGTCTGACAATGGGATATGGAGAATGAAAGAACTATCATTTCATGAGCGACAATTCCTGCAACGTCTGTTCCGGCAACAAGGCAGCATAAAGTATTCGTTTGACGAGTTTGTTCGTAGGGTAGGATCTCTTCTGGCTAAATGGTCGGATCATGGCGGCGACCGTGTATGGATAGGTAATGCTACTATTGAAAAGCAAATAGAACGTCTGTTGGATGATTTACACACGCAGCTCGTAAGCGATATATCCAATACAGTTACCGATGTATGGAATTTAGGCAATAGGAAAGCGGATGAACTGGTAACGGGCTATATTAAGGATATGGCTATCTCCACTACGCTAAGGGAAAAATTGTTTTCCCGGAATGCCGATGCGCTGAATACTTTATTGAAACGCAAAGATGAATTTGGTAAAACCATATCCTCCCGTGTCTGGGACATAACGGACGGGGCCATGGATAATCTGGAGTATTACCTTTCTTCCGGGTTGTCTTCCGGTCGTCCGTCGGCGTTGATCAGCCAAGATATACGGCAATTGCTAAACGAACCCAACCGTCGTTTCCGACGGGTAAGGGATGCGAATGGGAAGCTGGTTCTATCCCAGCCAATGAAAGACTATCATCCAGGACAGGGTGTTTATCGTTCGTCTTACAAAAATGCCCTACGTTTAGCAGCAACGGAGACCAATAAGGCTTTTCGAACTGCCGATTACGAACGTTGGCAGAAAATGGACTTCGTGACTGGTTATGAGGTGGAACGTTCACCATCGAATCATGGTCCGTGTCCTGTGTGTGATGCAAAGGCTGGCCAATACTCGAAGGATTTTAAGTTTACGGGCTGGCATCCGTTCTGCATCTGTATAGCTACGCCGGTCATGATGGATCATGAGGAGTTTGCGGAATGGTTGCTGGGGGATGGAAAACCCAAGGATTCGATTAAAGTAGCGTCCGGTAAAGCGAGATTTAAGGAGATCAAGGAAAAGGCTTCTTCATTAAAACAAACTGTTATTCGAAATAAAGATTTTCGGAAAGATATACAGATTACCGGTCGTGGTATAAAAGAGTGGTTGAACCAGCCACACAAATATTACGAGAAGAAGAATGAAATGCTTTTGGATATAGCTTCTGTGATAAAGGAGGCTGAATATCTTGGTTGCGGAAATGATAAGCACGGATATAATGCTATTGTTCACTTATTCGAAACAACGATAGAAAATGAAAAATCCTGGATTCTTGTAAAAGAACAAGCCGATGGAAGTACGACTTTATATAGCATTTCGGATAGTATAAATATTTTAAGGTTATTGGGAAAGAAGAAAGGCGATTCATAAGTAGCCCCGTGGAACTACAATCCACGACTTGCTTATAAACCGCCTTCTTTTTGCAAAAATATAAATAATCTCCTAATTGTCTAACGATTTCGGAATTTTAATCGTCGAAGTCAAGAATAAGCTGTTTCCCGTTGGCCTTCCATTGTTCAAATGAGTAATCGACTGTCATGTTCATTTGCTTTGTAGCTTTGGCTAGTTTGTTCTTCGCTTCATGGAACTCCTTTTTGAGGATTTGGATACGGGCCCAGTCTTCTGCTTGTCTTTTCTGCTTTTGATTGACGAAGCTGGCGTAAGAGGCGAAATGATCATACAGTGTATCGTAACACTGCATTTTGTATTTAATGATGGAAGCTCTTACTTCTTCATCAACTCGATTAGTATCAATTGAAAATAACCATCCAAAAACGTATCGGATAGGAATGCAGTACATTTCACGTTCTTTCCCGTCTGCGGCAACCGAGGTCATGATGACCCCGGTTGAACTTAATATTTCATCACGATCAATTCTATTACGTTGAGCTTTGGCGTCTATGCCAAGAGCATCACAAATAGGTTTGATGGGAACTAGTTGATTAGGATCATTACTAGCCATGATAGCCACATTGTTTACTTTCGCAATCTCTTTTACGTTAAATGATAAATTTTTCATATTTCCGAAAAAAGCGAGGGCAAAGGGGATTCTGTAGTAAAGTGGCAGTTTACAGAATACACCCAATGCCCTCTAAATTTCCTATTGACGCAACTGCCACGTAACGTCTTTCTGAGATAATATATAAATCAGAAAAACTTTTTCCGGAAGCAGATGGCGATACCTCCTATACTTTCGCTTTTTGCGTCTGCAATTTCGAATTTAATTTCTCAGCCTCCTTTTGCATGTTCTCAGAAGCGTGCTTGATGTAGTATAGCATTCCTTCGGTTCTTCCTATCTCTCGGCCGGTATTGAATGCGGCTTGTAGTTCTGGAGTAGAGTATTTACCCATTTCGGAGGGTTGAGCCGTCCTTTTGCCGTTACTGTTATTGGCAGCATTAGAATTGTTGGAATTGATAAGCATAATCAAATTCAATAAAAAAGGTATTCGTGCCTTTCCTGCTGCTTATCACATTCCAACGGATGCTGTGGTTCTATTACAGTTCCACACAGGGGTACACGAATACCTAATATCGTTATACAATAATGTACGGGCATAAAAAAATGCTCGGCATTGTTAATGCGAGCGAATCCTACCCGCATCCGTTAGTTAAATATGATAAGCACTGCAAAGATGAGCACTAATTCTGAATCTTGCAAGAAAAAACTTTCCCTCACTTATATTTTAAACAGAAAACGGTTATGACAATTTTAGATTTAATCAAGGCGGCATGTAAGACAAAAGGCGTGTCCGAAAAGTATGCGGAACGTATTCAGAAGACGTTCAAAATAGAAAAGGCTGAAGGATTGGAGGCTTATGTCGATCTATTCAAAGATAATGTTCTTCCGGCAATCCAGGAAGCGGAAAACGAAGCGAAAAATACGGCTGAAACCGCTGCTGTCGCTGCATACGAAGCTAAACATGGATTGAAGGACGGTAAACCGGTAGAAGATCCGGATAAGGACAAGGATAAGAAAACGGAAGAAGAGTTGTTGAAGGGTCTTAGTCCGGAAGTCAGAGCTTATCTGGAAAGTATGAAGAAGAGCGTCGATGATATCAAAAAGGTGGATGATTCCATTACCAACTCGACAAACGAGGCTAAGAAAGAAGCAGTTCGTAAGCAGTTGAAAGATGCCAATCTTCCGGATAACTGGCTGGGACGTGTGGATTTGGCTTCTGAAACGTCCATCGAGGACCAGATTAAGGTGCTGTCCGAAGAATATACCGGAATCCAGCAAAAGGCTATTGATGATGCTGTGGCTCGTGGTGATTATGCTCCCGGTTCCGTGGATCTTCCGGAGCGTTCCGAAGCGGATTGGGCGAAGCTGATGGATCAGGATGTCGACAGTAATACGAATAATCCCGGTGTGGTAAACCTGGGTATTGAATAATCCAAGTAAAGTGTAAGTTATGTACAGAAAAAGAGAAAGAGAATTCCAGTATCCTCCCGGAATTGAAAAGATTATTGAGGATGTGATTGGTGGAGGTACGATTGACCGTCGGGATTTGCAGAATGCTTTGTTCAATGGAAAGGCGTTGGACGAACTGCCTCCGATTGTAATTGTAGTAAAAGATCCGGAAACAGGGCTGTTTCATGTATTGAAGACGGCTACGGTTTCGGAAGCTGCTGCTACCGATGCGACAGCGTATAAGGTGGACAAGAACCATCTGTTCGGTGTGGGTGACTTCGTGACGGTTGGTGGAGCGTTGACAGGCGCATCCGATAAAATCACGGCTATTGATAAGAGCAATGCGAATTTCGATACGATCACGTTGGAAGCGACTATAGGTGCTGCTGCAAAAGGTTTGGTATTGGTTCAGGCTAAAGACAAGCAAGCTGCGAAAGCCGCCAAGTTACCTTATGATGGCGAATTGGTCGTCACGATGAATAAAGTCGACTTGACTGTAGCCAACCAGCAGTCCGGATTATTGGTAAGAGGTACGGTAAACGAATCCTGTATGCCGTTTCCGGTAGATAAGGACCTGAAGGCATTAATGTCGTTTATCCGTTTTGTGTAATCCATTAAAATCAGATATATGGAAAGAAGTTTAATTAAGCAGGTGAATAAAAAGAATATGGCGGCTCGTTTGAATACCCGCCATGTGAAACCGGTCGTTTTCCCGAACTTCTTCGGGGTGAAAAGAAAGACTTCGTTGAAGTGGGAGACACTGACCGGTGAGAAGGGTGCTCCGGTAATGGCCGACGTGATCTCTTTCGACGCTTCCGCTCCGCAGAAGACGCGCGAGGTGATCAGCAAGTTGTTCGGTGATATTCCGAAGACGGCCGTTAAGCGTGGTATGAACGAAAGTGATTACAACGAGTACAAACAATTGGAACGTGACGCGCAGGGCGACGCGGACCAGTTGGCGTTATTGAATTTGGCTTTCAAAGATCAGGATTTTGTATATAATTCCGTCCGTGCCCGTTTCGAATGGTGGTGTATGCAACTTATGAGCCGTGCCGGATTCCATCTGTCAGCCAAGAATAATGGTGGTGTTGTAACGGCCGAGTTTGTTGGGTGTGGTATGCCGAAGAAGAACCAGCGTAAATCTTCTGTAGATTGGAGCAACGCTTCAACTGCCAACGGCTTGCAGGATATCGAAGATACGGTTGTTGCTGCTTCTGCCGAGGGGGTGACGATCCGCTATGTAGTGATGCACGTGGCTGATTTCTCTTTGCTAAAGAAACAGAAATCCACGTTCGACACGTTAAAGGCATGGGTTAATTCGTCCTCCAAGATATTGGTAACAAAGAATCTCATCAACGAATATCTGGCCGAACAGGAGATTCCGGTGAAGATTATCACCGTGAATCCAGCAGTCCGTATCGAAGACAGTGCCCATCGTCGTAAAACAATCAATCCCTGGGAACGTAAACGTGTATGCTTCCTGGAAGATTTGAAAGTCGGAGATATCCAGCACGGACCGATTGCAGCCGAGTCTTCCGCTACCTTGCAGAAGATTGCCCTCATGGTCAAGCAGGATTGGGTATTGGTAACCAAGTGGTCTGAGCTGGAACCGTTCAAGGAATGGACAAAAGCGGAGGCGAATGCTATTCCTGTCGTGAACGACCCGGATGCGATGTTTATTATGAAGGTGGATGGTAAAGATTGGAACGCTTCCGAGGATACCGAGGGTACAGACGATATTCCGGCAACATTCTTGGGCGAAACCGTTGATCCGGAAGACCAGACAATTCAGGATACTACAGACGGGGAGTAACAATTATGACTAAGACGATTCGAGATACAATACTTGCTTATCCCGGTCTGTCCGACTGTGAGGAGTTTTTGGATAACGTCGTTTTACCAGGACGCGGTTTTGAAGGTACAGAAGATAGTAAGACGATCGATATTCAAAAACAAAAGCTGGTGGCTGCCGACCTCTATTCGATGGTCGGCGGTCTGCCGGACTTCACGGAAAACAAGCTATCCGTTACCTATCCCCGTTCGTGGTACGAGGCTACGGCAAAACGGCTGTATAGGGAAGGTGGAGAACCGGAGAAAGCGGAGCTGATTGGAAACAAGATTGAGGTACCAAAAGGAAGGGCCCGTAACAGATGGTAAAGCGATATTCACATACGGCGATAGTTACAATTCAATCCGGACAATTGGTAAAAGGGGAATGGGGTGCCGGAGAACCGACGGAAATAGAGGTCACTGGGCAATACTTTCCTTCCAATAGCGGGCAGCAGTTGAAGCAGAATGCCGATGGTAGAGAGTTTATCGTGCATGGTGAGTTATCTACAAAGTCACGTCCGGTGCCGGATGCAAAGCACATTAGGATTGATAGTATCGGTTTGGATGTCGATATTATCTGCTGGGAGCCATTTCAGTCTCATTCCGTAATCTATGTATGGAAAGGTGGTTTGACTCCTATGTGGAGCGATAGGGAGGTAGAACGTTTGTTCGATTACTTTGTGGATCGGGCGGAAGAACGGATATACAAAGTATTGCAACGTGCTGGGGAAGAGTTCGTGAAGATTGCTCGAAAAAAAGGGAACTATCAGGATCATACCGGTAACCTTCGTAGTTCAATCGGCTATGTGATCGTTAAGGATGGCGATATATTGACCGAGAACTACGAGTTATCAGAGAAAGGATCCGAACGTCATCCTGGTATGCGTGAAGCGAAACGCTTGGTTTCCGAGCTGATACCTCTTTATAAGAGAGGTTGGGTATTGATTGGTGTAGCCGCTATGCCTTATGCCAAGTATGTAGAAGCAATCGACAACCTGGATGTTATATCTGTGGCTACGGAGCATACTGAAGATTGGATTAAGAAACAGAGTCGAATATTGTTTAGCAAACTTGCGGAGAAAGGATATTGAAATGGCAGATCAGTTTGATATAGTGGATATCGTATATGATGCGGTAGAACCCGTAGTCGCCGGTTTTATCCTGTATAAAGATTGTTCTGGGGACGGTGAAACAAAGAACCATATTACAGTCCGGATGCTTGCATTGAGTGAAACGGATGTAGTCAATAAAGGATCGGTCAATATCAACGTATTCGTAAAGAAGCAAACGAACGGTATGCCTGCCCGACAATTAATGAAAGGAGCGGTACAAAAGGTTAAGTCAGCACTACGAAATATAACACCTCCTTTCGGCATGTATTGGAAATCTCGGATTGTTTGGTCCGAACCTCTTGGCGAAGCTAAAGAAGGCTTCGATTGTACGAATATTAGATTTGAAGTAATAACAGAAATAGATTAAGAATATGGCTAATGAAAGAAGTTTGGCGGTAGGCGTATCCTTCTTAGGGTATGGTGACCCCGGTGATGGCGTTCCGGCCTCTATTTATACACAGTGCCCGATCGTTCATGAAGGCTCAGTTGCTTTCAACTTCAATGAAGCGACCTCTGTCGATTTCCGTGCAGAAGGAATGAAAGATCCCTGGGAGTCATTCGATAAGGCTGGCGACCCGGATAGTTTTGAATTTGCTATCCCGTCGCCGACAGCTCAGGAAATGCTCGCGTTTTGTGGTGGTTCTATTAGTGGTGGTAAATGGAATGCTCCGATTGATATTCCCAATATCCGTAAATCGTTCAAGATGCAGACGACACCGTACAAAGGCAAGTATACGGAATATACATTTGCCATTTGTAAGGTCAGTGCCCGCTTGAGCCAGGCTCCGTCTTCAGAACAAACGGACCTTTTGTTGGTTAAATGTACTCGTTTAGCAGCAATTACCTCTGCAGGGCAGCAACGATCTTCGTTCAGCCGGGCGGTGATGAATGTAACCCTTACCCCAGTAACGGCTGTTGTAATCACTGGTACCCCCAAAGTTGGAGAAACGCTTACGGCCACATTGACACCAGCGGAAGCGACTGGTGATTTCCAATGGCAACGCAAAGTGGATGGCCAGGGAGAAGCCCAAGACATCGAAGGGGCTATCGGCGACAGCTATTTGATCCAGCCGGAAAATGAAGGCGATAAAATCCTTGTCAAGTTTACGGCAAACGGTTTGTATTCCGGAGAGAAGACAAGCGCAGAAACAGAAGCCGTACAAGCAGCAGGATAATTAAGGACTGTTGTTTAGGTTATCGAAAGCCTCGGAACTATCCGGGGCTTTTATATTTTAATCGAAAACGATTATGGATGCAGGAGCTGTAGAAACGATTGCTAAGATGCAATGTAAAATTGATAACTATGAATATTTTCTTCAGAATTTGTTTATCAAATTGACAAAACCAAATTCTGAAGTACTATGTATTTCATCTGGAAGGGATATTAGTAATGTTATATGTAGAGAAGTTGAGAAATTACAAAATCAAGTGAAAAGCTATGAGTGTAAAGCAAGTACTTCAACTGGAGAGTGAATCCGTTTCTTGTCAGCCGGTAACCATTCCGTTTGAATTTACCCGGCTTGAATCATTACCGGAAGGAAAGACGGTAGGGGATAGTATCGTTATAACCCCGATCACCGTCCGTACCTGGTTCCGGATAAAGCCCCTATTGCTTTGTATTGACAAAGAAGATAGAGAGGTTTTGATTGTTGATAAGAATAAAGGATTTTCCAATCAGATCGCCGAACTGATAGCCAAATATGACGAACTTATTTTTGAAATCGTATGTCTTGGCATTCATAATAAGAAAGGTGATATGCCAGCTTGGTTCCAGGAAGTTCTGAAAGACAACTGTACTTGGGAGGATATTTACATCCTCCTGAATGCTATCTTATACCGGATCGGTTATAACCCTTTTTCTCGTACTATCATAGCGCTGGAAGCTGTGAGCCCGTTAAGCGAAGCGGAGATAATAGCCCTTCAGAGAAACAGCGAGACATGGAAGAAGAAGGCCCTCAAAGCAGCTTCATGTTCTTAGTGACCTGCAATGAGGCTTTTGGTTATTCTCATGATCTGATATTGGATAGTAGCTTTGTCCTGTTGGTTGGTATGCTTCGTGAACGTGGTTATCTGATGAACCGGCGTACTAAGGATTTTCATTCGGAAGATACGTCAATTAAAGAGGAAGATGGAGAATGGGTTGAAATGGTTGACTTCGATACTGGCCGTGTGAAACGGATAAAGAAAGTTTCATCTGTATAACTATATATTACATTGAGAGTAAAGAAAAGGTTTTGTCATAGTGATAAATTTTGATTTGTTTGGTAGTAAGAAAGCCCTGCGGACTGTGAAGTTAGCAGGGCTTTTGTTCTCTGTCATTCATTTTGTTATTATATTTAGACTGTACAAGCTGTATGAGAATATTCGTTGATATCTATAAGATGGATATTCAAAACATCTTCAATATCAAAAAGAGTGCTGGTTGTAAAGTTGTGGTCACCTCTTAACCATTTGGATATTTCAGAGGGACGTTTACTCATTTTTTCGGCAAATTCCTTTTGGGATAGACCTTTCCTTTTGATACCTTCTGCTATTTTTACGGCAAGCATCATACGTCTTTCCATGTTCTTGGCTCTTTTCGTGTCTATATTGCCAAGTACTGTATCCAAAATAGATGTATTGTTCATATTTATTCCTCCTTCAATTTTAAATTACCTAAGAAAAAACCGTTATCATCGAGATGTATATCCTTGTTTTTGATGGCTTCTGATATGATTCTGGATATTCGAACCACTGTTTCAGCTTCTTTTTTTAAGGAAGAACTTTCTTGATAAGCTCTAATGTTTTTGGGTTTGTATCCTCCACCTCCAACAACGATAGCAACGTTAGCAAATCGAATACAATAGATTCTTAATTTTTTATCAGGACTATCAAATAGGGCGCAGACACCATCGCCGGGTTTCCCTTCGTTTAGCTTGAAAAAATGTTCGGCTGCCCCCGTTTTTGTGGCCATAATTTTCAACTTAGATACGATATCTTCTATCTCAGTTGGATATTCAGAATAGTTGTTCTGAAGAAATTGTTCAAAAACGCTCTGATTCTCTTGACCGAGAATAACAGAATATATCTGAGCCTTTTTGCCTGACAGTTGCTTTATCTTGATAATCTCGAATTCCACGATAATTTTTCTTTTTACAAAAGAACGAAGAAAAAAGTGATAAGCCAAAAGAAAATGCGAGAAAAATAACTTATAAGTGAATTTTTAACGATTGTCGCTATTACATGAAAGAGGTTTTATATTTTACCATAAACGCATTATGGGAATCAGAAATAGAGAGGGCAGTCTGTACATGGCTACCGGGATCGACAACTCCGGCTTGTACGAAGGAAAACGCGAGGCTATGGGAATTATCAAGACTCTGGCAAGCGAGATCACCTCTTTTGATATATTTGGCGGTATCGGTATCAGTGCGGCAACGGCCTTCGCCAAAGCAGCTAAAAGCTCATACGACTTTGAGAAAGAGTTCCGGAAGAACATGCTTGAGGTTGCTACTATTTCCACTCAAGTAACAGACGATATGACCGGTTTTATGAATCAGGTTATGTCCATAACCCAAGAGATACCGATCAAAGCTCCGGAAGCAGCCAAAGCACTCTATAGCATTGTTTCCGCCGGTCATGATGGGGCGGATGGTATGAAGATTTTAGAAGTTTCGGCCAAGGCTGCAGTGGGAGGGCTTACGGAAACGGAAACGGCCGCCGATGCCATTACGACAATCCTGAACGCTTATAAGATGTCAGCGGAGGAGGCCGGTACAGTCTCGGATCAGCTTTTTACAACTGTCCGATTGGGTAAGACTACATTTGGCGAATTGGGAGCCTCCATAGCTCAGGTTGCACCTATTGCGGCCGCATACGGGATCAGTATCGATCAGGTGTTGGGTGCAGTTGCTTCATTGACCAAACAGGGAACTCCGACTGCACAGGCAATGACTCAAATCCGGGCTGCTATCCAGGGCACTGCTGGGGAACTTGGAGATGCTGCATTCCAAGGCCGTACTTTCCAAGAGGCATTGCAGTTGATTAACGAGAAAGCCGGCGGTTCCGCTTCCAAGATGAAGGAAATGCTCGGTACGGATGAAGGGTTGGCCGCTACATTGGCATTGACCGGAAAGAATGCTAAGTCGGCGGCGAGTGATCTTGAAGAGTTGCAAAGCTCTTTAGGGGCTACGGAAGCCGCGTTTGAGAAGATGAAAGATGCTGCAGATAATCAGCTTACATTGTTGGCAAATAATGTACAGGCCTATTTGCGTCCTTTGGGAGAGAAGATTCTGAAAGAAGTCTCCAATATTGCCAAGACTTTTAATGAAGCATTTGAGAATAACGATATAGAAGGTACAATATCAAACCTTGAATCGTTGGTAAAGAATGCAGCTGGAGCTTTTCTTTCATATAAAACAGCTATTTTACTGGTTCAGGTAGCTCAACATTCGTATGTAAAATCATCTGCCCTAAGCCGATTAGCGACAATTCAACATACTACCGCCACAGCACTGCTTACTGGTGCTTTAAGAAAACAGGCTGTTGCTATGTTGGCGGCAGGAAAGGCAGCTCTTACAAATCCGTATGTATTAGCTGTGGCAGGTGTTACTGCTTTGGGATATGCAATATTCAAACTTGCGACACAGGCGACAGCTTCGGAAAAAGCATTGGATGCTCATAATAAGAGAGTCGCAGAAATGAGAGAGTGGTCTGATGGCATGAGAAGTCAGACGGAAGAAATGTTAGGTGTTTTGCAAGATGAAAATAAATCTACTTTGCAAAAGGTAGAAGCCTATAAAAAATTACAGGAGCTTTATCCAAATGAATTAAAGAATCTATCTCTGCAGAAATTTCTTCTAATGGATATGGTAGAGGTCAATCAGATGCTATCCAAGTCAATCGATGATCGTTCTATGGCGCAACAGCGAGCAACTGTGAACTCTCTGGAGGATGAGATGAGCCAAAACAGCAAACGAATTTCTCAGTTAGAGAAAAAAAGTTGGATTGATACCAGTTTGTCAGAGGCATTAGAATTGCGTCGTCTTCGTAAAAGAAATGAGCAATTGAAGATAGAATATGATAAAGCTGTAGAAATTGTTGTTGAAGGTTTGAAGAATCGTACAAAAGCAGAGGTCTTGGCAAATAGTTCATCAAAACAGACGGAACGGAAGACTTCAAAGCCTGTTGATAAAAAGGAATTCGAAAAGCAAAAAAAACTTCAAAAGGAGCTCCTTGCCCTTCGCCGTCAGAATCAGCAATCCGAGATAGACCTGATGAAAGAAGGTTCCGACAAGAAGATCGCCCAGTTGAACCTTGATTATGACAGAGAGTTGGATACTATCCGTGCAAGAGAAAAAGAATGGAGAGAGGCACAAGGCGGGAAGTTGACCAAAGAGCAGACGATTGAGATCCGAATGGCAAAAGTTAATGCTGGGGCCAAATTAGGAAATGCGACATCTGATGTTATTCATGAGCAGATTGAAGCAGAAGAACGTGCCATGAACGAGTATCTGAAAGAATATGGCTCATATTTGGAAAAGCGTCAGGCTATCACGGAACTTTATAGTGAGAAGATAGCAAAGGCTCTTACCTCTGGCGAGAAACTTTCTCTTGGCGAGGAAATGAAGAAAGAGTTGGCAGCAGTGGACGATGAAGCACAAAAGAGAACATCTATTATCACCAGATTATTTGATGATATGAGTAAAAAGAATATCTCTGATATTCGTGCTATCGCGAGCGAAGCGGAAAACTTCTTGACATTCTTGGAAAGTGGGGAATATTCATCTGATAATTCCTTTGGTATTACCGAAGAACAATTTGATATACTTCGTAAATCGCCGGAGCAGCTAAAAGCAATTAAGGATGAAATAGCTAACGTACGCAAGGAGGCCGACCAAATGGAAACCTCTTTCAATAAGGTTTCAAATGGACTGAAAAAAGTATTTTCTTCAGGTAATAACACAAGAGTGTTAAAAGAAGGTTTGGCTGAAATAGAAGAGGGAATGAACGAAATCATGCAAGCTGGGCAATTCCTTTCCGGTACGTTCTCGAAACTTGGTGATTCGTTTGGTGGTGTATTCGGTGGAATAGCGGAAGGTTTCAGTGTGGCTATGGACACTGTAAGTTCTGCAATAAGTGGTGCGAAAGCCGGTTCCATGTTCGGACCGATCGGTGCGTCTGCCGGTGCTGCCATTGGCGTAGTTACCTCTTTGGCCGGTGCCATCGCCAAGATCCATGACAAGAAGAACGAGAAACGTATCCAGCGGTTGCAGGATCAGATCGACACATTAGATAAATCATACGAAAAACTGGATAAATCCATTCAGAAGGCTTATTCGAATGATGCTTCCCGATTGATTGACCAGCAGAACAAACTTTTGGAACAACAGAAGCTTCTTATCCAGCAACAAATCCGTGAAGAGCAGGATAAAAAGAAAACCGACGACAACCGTATCAAGGAATGGCAGGATCAAATAGATGAGATTAACCAAGCTATTGCCGATAATAAGGAAAAGGCCGTGGATGCCATCTTCGGGGAAGATTTAAAATCTGCTATTGACAACTTCGCAAGCGCACAAGCCGAGGCATGGGCTTCCGGTGAGGACCGGGCAGAATCGGCAAAGGATACTGTCAAAAAGATGATGCGGCAGATGGTCACAGAATCCATCAAGGCTGCAACGGAATCTTCCGGTGCAATGGAGAAGATTCGTGACAAGCTGAAGGAGTTCTATGCCGACAATGTCCTTTCCGGTTGGGAGCAGGACTATATCTATAATATGGCGGAAGAACTGCAAAAAGAGATTGACAGGCAGTTCGGTTGGGCTGATAGCTTGATGAAAGACAAGGTAGAAGAACCGGAGAAAGAAGATGTTTCCGAAAATACCCTGAAAGGTGCGTATGCCAAAGCCTCCCAGGAAAGTATCGACCTATTGGCCGGTCAGACCGGAGCCGTCCGTATCCTGTTAGAAGATATTCGTGGCGGCATGCAGCCGATCCGTGAACAAATGAAACAGATTTATGATATGCAGTCTAAGGGCTGGGAGGATGTAAGGGTTATCCGCGAATTATCAGACAAAGTGGAAAAGAATACCGACCGGATCGCCGAGAACACGCGAGAGATCAAAGAGGTTGCCGGCAAGATATCGGAGAACACCAGGGGCACGGTTAATGCTTTGGAAGGAACTATCAACGTAAAAGTAAAAATGTAACATGATGGATATGGATAAAGAGTTTTTTGAGATAGCAAACCGGTTAGGTGCCTGCCGTCTCTTGCATGGCACGGAAAACAAAGAAGAGCTTATGCGGCTTCTACTAACACCGCAGGGTACGGAGTTCTGCACAAAGAATAATTTCCCGTCTATGGTACAATTACGGGAGTTCCGGGGCAAGAAGGCTGAAAGCATGGGAATCTATATTGAGACGGACGTGGAACTGACAAATCCGGTGAAGGTATTCCTGGCCGGTTCTAAGGCAATCCTTCATTTTGATACGATCGGTCGCTACAACGTAATCCTGATGCACGGAGCAGAGGCCGAGATTCATGCGAGTAACTATGCTGTGGTGTTCGTAAAGAACGCTGGCGGTAAGGTAATAACTCATAAAGACCATACAGCACGTGTATTATGACAATAGACGGAAAAGACATATATACTGAATGGGGATGTAAATTATTGGAAGGTTCTTTTGATGATCTTCTGAAATACCCCAAACGTAAGGCAGTCAAATATAACAACTGGGCGGAAGCCGACGGGATCGATCCTGATCTGTCGATAGTGGAGTTCGAACCTAAAACCGTCAAGTTGAAATTCCTCATGAAGGCAGAAACGCTTGAGCAGTTCTGGTCCGGGTATGGAAAGTTTGTTGCTGATCTGTCCGCACCGGGCTATCGGGAATTCAATCTTATTGCCGGTCTGACCAACCGCTTACGGTTCAACGCCGGCTCTTCTCACGAACAGCCTGTGCCGTTTAATGCAGGGGAGAACGTATCTGTGTTTGAACTTTCTTTTGTCGAGGACAACCATGCCATTTATCCGGCAACTCCGGCCGGCGGTATTGGGCTTCGCGGGCAGTATGCGATTAATGGGATAGACTTTGCAGACTTCGGTATAGGATCGGACGATAACCAGGAGGACATCTTGAAATATCCTGCGGTTAAGGCGCCGTTCACCGATGGCCGTACGGTAGACCTTTCGACAATCAAAACCCAGCATCGGGAAATAAAACTATCCCTTTGGATGTTGGCCGGCAGTGTGGAAGAGTTTCTGAATAACTATCGGGCGTTCTTTAGCCAGATATCCGGTGTAGGAAATCAGGAATTATATATTAAGACGTTGGATGGTATCATTCAGGTGTACTATACGGATTGCCCGTCCTTTTCTGTGGAAGTCTGGCTGGAGAACCGGATAGGGGCGAGACTCACTATTTCTGTAGTTGCCCCTGTAGTGAGTTGGGTGGATGCCGGTGGTGATGTTCGTTACCGTGTGCTGAAAGATCCGGATTTGGGGTTATTGGCAGATGAGCAAGGTAGAATAATAATTTTCAATTGATATGGCAGAAGAATTTGAAATAATCAGGGCTAATTTGCTTCCGGCAGCCGGAACAATAACCGATAATGATATGATCCTGATCATTCAGGGGGGAAGGCCTAAACGTGCTTTGCCCTCTGCAATGAAAGGGAAACAGGGCAATCCCGGCCTTAGTGCGTTTTTAGGGATAAACGATAAATACATCCTTTGGAAACAAGGAGCTAATGGTGCTTGGCAGAATCTGTTGGAAATTGAAAAGATTCGCGGTCCAAAAGGGGAGAAGCCTGTCTTTCGAAAGTTGAACGGAACGCTTCAAATGAAATACGAAGGTGAGCCGGATAGCGCATACGTGAATATTTTCGACCGTGAAGAATTGAAAATGAAGTTTTCCGATCTGACGCCAGCAGAAGTGGAACAATTGAAACTGCATTTTTCTGATCTGACAGAGACTGATAAGGCCGAACTTATGAAGCCGGCAACGGATGCGGCAAAAGAGGTTCGTGAACAGATGTCCCAAATTAAGGAGGAAGCTAATACTGCTATTTCGAACGTAAACACCGCAAAAGTGAGCGCAGAGGCTGCAACCAAGGCTGCAAATGATGCCGCAGCTTTAGCTAATTCCGCAGCCGGTCAAGCCACAAAATCTGCCGGAGACGCTGATGCAGCTACCCAATTGGCTGTTGCTGCCGCTGCATTGGCGGAGGAAAAAGCCGGTATAGCCAATACCGCTGCCGGGAATGCTGATACCGCAGCAGCTTCTGCCAATAAGGCAAAGGAAGAAGCAGATAAAGCAACAGTTGAAGCCAATACAGCCGCAGGAAAGGCTAATGATGCCGCAGCAAAGGCTGACACGGCAACATTAAATGCCAATACCGCAACGGATAAAGCGAATGAAGCAGCATCCTCGGCTACGACAGCCGCCGGGAAAGCCAATACGGCAGCCGGGCGTGTGGATGATACCATAGCTTCTGCTGAGACTGCTACAAAATCGGCGACGGATGCAGCTTTGGCCGCAAACACGGCAAAAGAAAATGCAGACAAGGCGGCAAATACAGCCAATGTTGCCGCTACTCTGGCCAATGAAAAGGCAGGACTGGCAGATACCGCGGCTACTTCGGCTAATACTGCAAAAGAAAATGCCGCAACTGCTACCGGTAACGCCAATGCCGCCGCCGAACGAGCCAATGCGGCTGCGGCCGGTGCGGAAGGATTAGTTAAAGGCTTTCAGTCCGATTGGCGTGTTACCGATCCGACAGATCCGAACTATATTAAGAATAAGCCAGATATCCCGGAGTGGGCGTTAAAACCAGAGGCACCTGATTCGTTCCCCGAAGCCCCTGTCGACGGCAAGACATATGGACGGAAAGATGGTGAATGGTCGGAAGTCAACTCTGCGGGCAACATGGATGGCGGTATAGCTTTTTCCGTCTACGGTGGTGCTCTTGTAATGGATGGTGGTAGTGCAAACGATTAAACATAATAATATGGCAGTAAAAATACAATTAAGAGGCGATACCAAAGCGAATTGGTTGCTAACGAATCCGGTTATCAGTCAGCGCGAAATGGTGTTGGAAACCGACACCGGAAAGTATAAGATAGGCGACGGTGTAGCCCATTATGCAGACTTGTCTTATCATGGAATAGACGGCAAACCCTCTCGAGTTTCGGACGATGGATTTTGGGAAATATACAATCCTGCAACGGATGAGTATGTCAAGACATCTCATAAAGCTGTTCCGACGGAAGTACAGGTAGTGGTTAAGACGAATGATGCTACTACTTATATTCTGACGTTTACTTATGCTTCTGGTAGTTTTGATACGCCGAATTTGCGTGGTCAGGACGGAGCGACTTACGATGACACGTCTATTCGCAACACATTGACCTCCTTGCAGAATCAAATTAATGGGCTTGTTTCCGGCAATGCTTCAGTTGCGATCGAATCGTTTAACGAGATCATCGCATTCCTGGCTAACGTGGAAGATTCACAAACGTTGGCTGGTATAATTGCTGGGCTGAACCAGAGCATAGCGAACGTCCAGGCTGCGATCCCGACAAAGACCAGCCAGCTGGACAACGACGACAATACAGTCAAGGATGCGAACTACGTGCATACCGACAATAATTATAGCAGCGAAGAGAAGACAAAAGTATCAGATTCTTTGCGGTTCAAAGATGTCACCGTTGCAACGACATTGACCGGCCTCTCGATAGCCAACTATTCGATCAAGGTAACCCTCTCCTCCGCCAGTGCGTTGTCATTCGCTTCGACCCCGTACGAGGGCTGGGAGTGCATGATAGATATTAAGAATAACGGTTCTTCTGATATTACGCAGGCACTACCCAACGCTACCGGCTGGCAGTGTGATGAAACGAGCATGACGATAGCGGCTGGGAAGATTGCTTCTATATCGGTTAGGTATGTGCATGGCACTTATGTGGTGTTGACTAAGGGTAATTAATCAAGGAGGGTGAGAGATGAAACGAAAGGCAATTTTAGGATCAGGACTCCGGTTTGATAAATGGGACGGAACGATTGGGATATCTTTTTCGGGAGGGAGCGGTACGGTTAATGATCCGTATTTGATATCTTCCTGTAAGGAATTTGCCTATTTTGCCAAGTCTGTTACAGATGGCAACAGCTATTCAGGCAAATACGTGTCTCTGATATCAAACCTTGATTTAAACGATGTGGAATGGTCGGGAATCGGATACGGTACCGGAGCTCGAAATACAGCTTCTGGAAATCCTTTTAATGGAGTTTTCGATGGAAATTTCAATGTTATCAGAAATATAAATATAAAAGATACTAACAATTCGCATCAAGGTTTATTCAACTACGTCAGAGGTGGTACGATTAAGAATCTTGTTGTAGAAAACATCTATAGGATAATTAAGTTATACGGTGCGGAAGGCGTATATGCTTATAAAGGATTATTTGGATATTTAGTATCTGGAACAATACAGAATTGTATTTTTAAGGATTTGAGATATGAAATATCATCCTCTGGGATAAAAGGAAATGCGCTAAGTGAAAATATATTGTCTTTAGTTGGCCAAGAATTTGGTAGTAGTACTATTTTGGGCAATATTCTAAATTGTTTCATTTACAATATATCAGCAAAAACAAACAGCAATTTTATTCTTTGCGGTTTCGGCCGTTATTCGGGAAATGAAGGTAAGAACGGTGTAGGGAACAGTTATGTTTCCGGCCTTATATCGACGAATGGCGAAAAAGAAGTTTATCCGGTATGGCATACTTGGAATAATGGTTGTTGTTATGATTGCGGACTTTATTTAAGAACACCTCCTAATGGATTGAGATATCTTTTTTGTTCAGCACCTTTTGCCATATATTCCAATAATAATGTTTATGATAGCTCAATATCTGGCTTTATCAATGGAACAAACGAGGCAAAGGTAGGTAAGACTACCTTTGAGTTTACCAATGGTGTGTACGTTATCTCAGATCAGTATGAAGCCAGAGCGCCTTCTGGAAATACAAGATATTATCCTCAATTAAAAGTTTTCAAGAACAATAAAAGTAGATATGTTCGTGAATTGTCCGAAATGTCTGTGAAAATAACAGTTTAATTATGATATACATCCAAAAACAAATAGGATTCTGGAATCTGGGAGAGGTTCTTCCCGCTTCCTACAATACAGGTACAACGCTATCCGATTACGATAATGGCGCATTCCTTCTGCTTAGTTCCGAACAAGTAGCCTTTCACGAAGCTCACCCGGATGCCGGCCCTATAGAGTGCTGGAACATGGAAATCCCTTCATCTCCGGAGCCGGAACCTGTGCCCAAACCGGATGCGCTGGCAATCGCCCGGCAAGAGAAGCTACAGGAGATAGCCGATCAGGATGAGTTCAGCAACAAGTTCTTCGTATCGGTGACACAGGGAGGCGTTGAAGTCGCCAACCAAGAACTTTGGATTGATAAGGACTTACGCAACTCTTTATATAGTATCACACTCCCGGCTCTCCAGTCAGACGGTGAAACGAAGACGAAGCTCTGGACAACCGGCACGCCTCCCCAATCGATCGAAGTGCCTATCAGCTGGGCTATGGAAAAACTCCCGTTGCTGGAAATTTATGCCAAACGGACATACGACCGAAGAGCGAGCAACGAGGCTGCTGCTTATGCTGCTACTACCGTTGAAGAGATACAGGCTATCGATGTAAAGGCTGATTATCCTCATTTTTTGACGTTTGAACTTAATTTGGATTTGGGGGTATGAAGGAAAGAGTAATGAGCAAAAGTATTGATTCTAAAACACTTCTCTTAGCTCATTTTGATGGAAATTTTAAAGATGCTGTTACTGGTAAGGAGTTCGCTTCTTATGGATCAGGCATCCCAGTGTTGTCATATTCAGAGCATAAGTTTGGTAACGGGTGTGCGACAGGAATAGCAAATTATGAAACGCCAGATTTTTTGTATATAGAAAATGCGGATATCGATTACAATATAACAAAAGAGATCACTATTGATATGTGGATAAAGTGTACAAAATCTGCAAGTTCATCTGGGGTTCGGATAGGAGGCAAGTTGGTGAATGGTGGAGGTTTTTCACAGCTTGGTATCAATATTAATTACGAAGGATATTTTTGCATACTAAACGGGATTTCAGGATCCTTTTGGCAATTAACATCAAAAGTCTACAAAACACCTATTGATTCCAAGTGGCATCACTTTGCTTTGGTTTGCAAAAATGGGACGGTCACACTCTTTCTTGATGGGAAAAAGATATATACAACAACAAGGACGATATATTCCAAGATCGGAAATATGACATGTTTGCTTTGCGAAACTGGAGTTTTTATTGACGAATTAAGGATTTCAAATGTAGCGAGATATGAAAACGATTTTATTCCACCAACTAAACCATATTAATATGACAACAACAATCAAACAAACGGTAAACTCCGACCTGCTAACCCTGTTGGCGATCGTATCCTGCGCTCTCGTAATGGCAGCGCAGTCAATCAGTGTACCCCACTATATGCCAACCTCTAAGATCGAGGAAGGCACGATAGTAGAGCGGAACGATAGTATAACAACCGTTGTAATCCCGGACATACGATGAAAAAGAGGATACTTATATCTGCAAAAGATGATGTGCTATATGCTGGCAAAAACTTGGAATTTGCAGGTAGTAATTTCGTTGATACAGGTGTAAAGCTATGGGATAAGTCAAAAGATTTCACGTTCCTTATATCTTACCAGTCATATATGGCTGGCGGGGATAATTATTATACGATTTTCGGTTCGGAATATGCAAAGAGTCCATATCCGGGATTCATGATAGATATGGATACAACATGGTATGGAGGCAACCCCGTTTTAGGGAGAGCCGGAGGATGCGGAAATGTTATCACTCCACATCTTAAAAGCATGAAAGATGGCAAACGATGCATAGTCTTGCAAAACAAAGGGAAAACAAGAACCCTATTTAGCGATGACAAGTATCCTACGGGGATAGATATAACACCGCCATCTTTTTATACTCACACGCAAAATGCGTTATTGGGATGCGCCCAAACAACAAGCGGTACCAAGAATAAATTTTGGAAGGGTATTATCTATACATGTACTATCTGGGATAAAGTCCTTACCTACCAGCAGATAAAACTTTTTATGGATAGAGAAATGAACAATTAAACCGAGTATAGAGATGAAGAGGAGTTTGATGGAAAATAGAGAAAAGAAGCTGTTTTTGAAGCGGTTTTATCCGGCAGGGAATTATACTTGGACGGTTCCGGCAGGATGCACGGAGGTGGATGTATTCTTAGTTGGCGGCGGTGCAGGTGGAGATAATGAGAGCGGAGGCGGGGCGGGTTACACTAAGACCTTTAAAAAAGATAAAACCGGTTGGCGCGATGGTGATGCTGTCGTTGTTACGCCAGGTGAATTAATTAACGTAATAGTAGGCAAAGGCGGTTCTTCAAAACAGAGTGGTTCTTATAGCCAATTCAAGAATAGTAATTATAGAGTTGAAGGAGGATTGTCTGCAATGGATTCCGGTGGTCATTGGGCAAATGGAGGCAATGGCGGCTCTGGTGGAGGTTCCGAAGGATATGTAAAAAGCAATGGTGGATCAGACGGTTCTAATGGAACTGGCGATAGAGAAGGGATAGGACAGGGTCACACTACTCGCGATTTTGGAGAGCCTGACGGGAAAAGGAATGCAGGAGGCGGAGCTGGCAGGAATGCGTACACTGGGTATACTGGAGGAGTTGGAGGCGCCTCTGATTACACCGAAGGAAAAGGTGAAGGCAATCAAGGTGGTGGCGGATATGGAGGAGGTGGTTACTCTGGTAATAGAGGTGGCGACGGCACCGTCCTTCTCCGCTACTGGGCTTACGAAGAATAATTTAATATCTAATTCGTGCTGTAAAAATGTGAACCAAAGCCGCCTCCAAGCTATCACGGGTAGGAGGCGGCAAAAAAGAAAATTAGGGGACCGAAGGTCTCCGATGGCAAAGTTAAACAATAAAGATTGAAAATCATGGTGTTAGTAATTATTTCTTTCTTGATTATCGCTGCTTATACAGCGGCGGTGTGTATAAAGACGAAGGGTGTACCCTATTCGATCAGCGCGACATTCTATAAGCTGGATCATAAATTGATCTTCGGAGCCTCAATGTGCCTAACGGCAATGTTCCTGTTCCCTGCCGTCTGGGAGCTAAGTACAACCTTCACCATGCGGTTATTAGCGGTTGCAGCCTGTATCGGCCTGATCGGAGTCGGGCTTGCTCCCGATTTCAAAGACGCTTGGATAAACCGGATTCACTGCGGCTCGGCGGCATTGACCTTAATCGCTTCTCAGCTATGGGTAGGCTGTACGCCTTTCTGGTGGGTGCTTATTCCGGTGTGGCTGGCTTTTATCGTTTACATGGTAATAGGCATGGGCAAGCATATAACTGGTAATATCTGGCAAGACTTTGTATCGACGAAACCTATGTTCTGGTGTGAGGTTGGAGCATTGCTTGCGGTGTACACTACGTGTGGACTTGCATTTAAACTGCTTAGCTTTTAGAAGATTTTATTCATAATAAAATTATCTTTGTACAGACTAATTACACTAATATTATGGATACACAAATTATTGAGACGGTCATACAGGCCTCATTAAATGAAATGTTTAATATAGGAAGTGAGTTTAAGAAGAATCTAATTAATGAAGCTTTAAATACAAAAATCATATTTCCTTGTAAATGGAAAACGAATGAACCCGTAGGAAATAGAGTGAGTGAACAAGAGGCACGATTTATATTCATTAATTATCTTGAAAAAGAACGAGGATTTGATGGATATTATTCCGTAGAAGCTCCAACTCGATATAAATATCGATTTTATGGAGAAAAAGAACCATATGTTGATATTATTGATAATCAGGTAAATTGTAGTTCTGCAAGTGTGGATGTTTGTTTGTACAATAAAAATCTTGAAAGAGTAGGTTTAGTAGAGTTTAAAGCTCACAATGTGAATTGGTTCAGTATTCAAAAGGATTTATTGAAAATACTGATCGAAGGAAAGGGAGATTGCTTTTTTGTCCATGTGCTAGAAAGCAGTAATAAAGGGACATTATTTTCATTGAATAAAGATAAATATCTCGGCATCGTAGATAAATATAAAAAAACTATTGCTGCTATATATAGTAAATATAAAAGTAATATACGAGCAAATCGTATAATATTTTACATAGGAGATATCAAAGAGAAAAAAATAACAAGGATGATGATTTCATTAGATGATATAGCTAAGGGTAACTATAGTAGTTTGCAATAAAAGTATTTCTGCCTTTATATATTAAAACACGACAACCGGTAAAATGTCATATATCTGGTTGCCGTGTTTTTTATTGCCTAAAAATAAGTAGGTTATTTAGCAGTATGGAAATAAAGCGCGGAAATACAGTAGTTTGTGACGTTTATCTAAAGGATAACTCATATGTAATCGAGGAGATCATGGGAGAGCATACTCTTACCCTGAATTTCCTTTCCCGTAACGTTGTGGACCTTAAGATCAACGACTATATAGTCTTTGAAGGGACAAAATACAAGATCCGGCATAACGAGAAAGTGACGAAAAGAGAGACTTCGCTCGGCTGGGAGTATACCGTTATGTTCTATTCATCGAAATATGACCTTTTGGATGTAGAGTTTTTCCTTCATGGTAGACCTGAGCGAAAGAAGAACTTCGACTACTATACAGGGACTGCGCGTGACTGGCTGGAATTGTTCGTGAAAAATATGAACCGTAGCGGATCTGGTTGGGTAGCCGGCTCTTGTATTGAATCCAGGATGATTACCCTTTCTTTTAAGGATAAGAAAGTCGGGACAGTACTTGACGAACTCATTAAAGAATTGGATACGGAATACTGGATATCTGGTCAGACAATGAATATCGGCAGGAGGGAGTATTCAAGCAACGGCCTTATCTTGGCACAAGGGGAGGGTATGGGTTTTACCGAACTGGAAGTTTCGGCCGTGGATGATACGCCACCGATTACTGTCCTTTATCCCTACGGATCGGATAAGAATCTTGGACCGGACTATGGTAACGACTATCTCCTGCTACCCGGTGGTGCGCTTTCTATTGAAAAGAACGTAGAGAAGTATGGACGTATCGAGAAGTCCAAGCAATTCGACCATATCTTTCCGAAAGGAGAGTTTGCCGTAACAGAAAAGATCGACGATTACACTCTGAGAGCTTCCGGTATGGATTTCAATCTTATCGATTGCCTGTTAGATGGGGTAGAAGTAATCGTTACATTCCAGGATGGCGGCTTGGCTGGCTATGACCTTGCTATTGTTGAAGACAGTTGGGACAATGGTTTAAAGCAGTTCAAACTAAAGCAGAATGACCAAGAGAACGCCTTGAAAGTCCCCGGTGATATTAACTTTTCTGTCGGTGACAAGTTTATTCTTATCGGTCTGAAGATGCCGCAAAGCTATCGGGATAAAGCTTCATTACAGCTACAGGAAGAGGCGCAAGCATGGTTGGACGGCAAGTGTGAAAAACGCATCCAGTTACGTGGTAAATGTGACGAGGTTATTTTTCGTCTGCAAAACATCTTTATCGCCTGTGGTCAAATGGTCGGTGTATATTCCGAACAGTTGGATATCGATCGAGAGATTCGTGTTACCAAAGTAAAAAGGTATATCGAGAAAGACGGTACACCTTCATACCGGTATGAACTTACCTTGTCCGATTTTCTTGAATCGAATGGTTTTAAGTATTTGGTGGATGATGTGAATAAAGTGCCGGAAGAGATTGAGGATGCGGTTAAGCCGGTTCGGGAACATACGAAACGTTCATGGCGGGACGTGATGGAAACTTTGGGTATGATGTTTGACCCGGAAGGGGATTATTTCACTGAACTTATCAAGCCGTTGGCCGTGCATACGGCGCAACTTATTGTCGGCACCAATTCCCAGCAGATGGAACTTGTGAGGGTGAAGTTCATCCCGAATGCGGACAATGATGCCAACTATTTCAAAAATACGGCCGGAAAGTTGGTGCACTTTACTGTTAGCGAGGAAATCCGCGAATGGGCTATCCCGGCAGCTTCTTTCCGGCTGAATAATTCGCTTGCCTATTACGTCTATGCCAAATGTCCGAAAGAAGGGGGAAATGGCTCAATATATGTTAGCGAACGGCAGATAAAGCTGGAGGATGAAACAGGATACTATCATTTCTGGATAGGGGTATTGAATACTCCGGAAGATGGCGTACGAAGTTGGCTTCCGAATTATGGATATACCGAGGTAGCCGGCCAGACGATCACGACAGGATTGATAAAGGACAAGTTAGCCCGGTTGGTGATTGATCTGGTGAATGGGACTATAACCGGACCTGTGATATTCAAATCTGGTACATCAGGTTATAACAATATTACAGACAAACCGGATCTATCTGTCTATGGAACAACTACGATGTTAAATCAGATAAAAGATAATCTGCAGAACCAGCTTGACGGAAAGATAGATACCTATTATCAGTCGTCTAATCCATGGAACTCGTGGCCGTCAGGGACGGAACAGGAGCATGTGGGTGACATGTGGTACAATACCTCGACAGGAATGCTTCAAACGTATGTCGGTCCGTCTTCCAATATCTGGCGGGAAATCGTTGATCCGTCAGCAGTCGAAGCCGCGCGCGCCACCGCAGAAGCCGCCGACGTTAAAGCTGACAGCAAACGCCGTGTGTTCACGTCTACTCCCCGACCTCCGTACGATGTTGGCGACCAATGGATCACCTATGGAACGACTGGGGGAAGTATGTTCATCTGCAAGACATCCCGGTCTGGGGGGGCAAGTTACAATCCTTCTGACTGGCAGAAAGCCGATATAGATGGAAATACACAAGTCACAATCGACCGTGGCATAGTGACCGCCTATGGATTCCTGACGTTCGGTTCAACCGCAGGAATGCGTGCTGATGGAACAATCCGGCTATGGTGTGGCGGGACAAAAGATAATCCGACGTTTCAAGTCTCTAACGCTGGAGAAGTGATGGCAAAAACATCCATTCGCCTGCAGAATAACATGGCCGGGCTTACTGGTGTAGGTACAACCGCCACCTCTGTCCGTTTCTGGGCTGGAAGCTCAACCCCTGAAAATGCCCCATTCCGGGTTACTCAAAACGGTATGGCTTACATGTCAGGTGGTAAGATCGGCTACTTTGAGATAGTGAATAACCGGCTGGTATGGGAAGGACGCGACTATTTTGGTGACACCTCTCGTACCATAAAACTTGGATATGGAAGTAATAATGATGGTCTGGTGGATGTCGCTTTCGGAGCTTCGACACAAGGCAGGTTCGGTGTGAAAGCTGTTGGTCGTGCACCTGGATCGGCCGCTATTTATGGCTCCAGCCAATCTACTCAGTCTTATCCGGCAGGTGATTCCGTCTGGGCTGCTTGGTTTGATGGCTACATGTTTTCTGATGGTTATTTTACCAGAAGTCCTAAAGGCAAAGTTAGAGGTGGTCTGAAAGGGGCATATCGAATAGACAATAGTGATACTTGGTTTGTCTTTGACAATGGTATTTGTGTGGCATGTACCAAACCACGTTCTATCGATTTAAACACTGATAATTTTTAAGATATAACATAACAATAAAGGAATGAACTTAACATTGAAAGACCGAGTATTAATACTCAACACCGTGTTACCACAGTTTGACACGAGAAAAAACATGGAACTGAAAGTATCGATAGACAGTAAGATAGCGATCTCGGAGGTTGATCAGAAGCGTATCGTTATCAAAGATATGGGAAGCGGGCAAATCAATATAGGGTTTACCGATGCAGCGGCCATAACGGAAACAACAGATATCGTTTTGACAGACGAAGAACTTCAATATCTCAAACAACGTGTTGACTTCATAGATCGTAATGGCATGTTCTCTGAGTTCACGATGCCGACGTATGTTAAGATATTGGATGAACCACTGATAGAAAAGGAGCAATCAGCTGTATCGGCCCCTCTCCTTTAAAAAGTAGCTTATGTCAGATTAATTAAACAGCAATATTATGATTTGGTTAGTAGTATTATCAATTATTATTATGGGAACTTACACGGCTACGGTCTGTATCAAACAAATAGGAATCCCAGCCTCGATCAGTGCAACGTTTTATAAGTTAAAGCATCCGTATTGGTTTTGTGCTTCCATGTGGCTCACTGCAGGACTGCTCATGCCAGCTATCCTCGAAGTATCTAGGCCGAACACTGAATGGATGGCGTTCTTTGCCTGTGGCGGAATGTTTTTGGTCGGGGCAGCACCAAACTTCAAGGACGATTTTGAGGTAAAAATACATACTGTTGGTGCTATATTATGTATCGCCATGTCACAGTTATGGGTTTCGTTTAATTGTCCTTGGTGTCTGGCTGTCTGGATTGCCTACATCGCCTATACGGTGGTAATGATAAAGAAGCACGTTTCGGACAGCATTATTTCTGATTTTCTTTGGACTAAGCCAATGTTTTGGGTGGAGATCGCTGTGATGGTTACGGTGTATGTAAGTTTATTGGCTAAAATGTAGTAGTATGGAACGTATCATACATCTGAATATCACGCAAGACATCACACATGGCACTACGATTATTTTCATCTGTGCCATCCTTACCATCGTGGCATCTTTTATCGATATGTGGACGGGCATTGATGCGGCGCGAGTAAACAAAGAACCTATTTCAAGTCGGTCGCTGCGAAAGACAATCGCCAAGATCGTAGACTACCTGCGTGTCGTCCTCTTTGCCGTCCTGATTGATGTATTGGGGTTGTTCTTCCCCTGGTATGCGATCCCGTATTGTGCCATAGTGGTAACATTGGGGATATTGCTGATTGAAGGCCGTTCAGTGGTTGAAAACAGTAAAAAGAAAAAGAGTCATGCAGGCGAAGTGGCGGAAATGGTAGTTAAGATCATCGAGTGTGTCCAAGAAAAGGACGCGGAAGAAATAATAAAGGTAATCAAAGAAAAAGGAGGTAAAAATGAAAAATAGCAATTTGCCAAGAGGATTAAGAAACAATAATCCCGGAAACATCCGAATTAATAACGACTTGTTCCAAGGAGAAGTGAGACCGAGTCGTGATAAAGAGTTCAAACAGTTCAAGAATATGGCTTATGGGTATCGTGCAATATTCCGAACACTGCTGACATATTATCGAATATACAGATTAGAAACAATTCGACAAATGATTTCTCGCTGGGCCCCACCGAAAGAAAACAAAACTGAAGCTTATATAAAGGCTGTGTCTGACTACTCTGGTATTGCGGCAGATGACTTTATCAGCTTCAATCGCGAGCAAATGATTCGGATAGTGGCAGGTATGAGCCGCGTCGAGAATGGGAGAGAGGCCGATATGTCGGACGTGATTGCGGGGTGGAATCTACTATGAAAGCCTGGCATGTTATAGTATTGATAATTGGTTTTGCGGCTAGCTTCGCAATAGGTTATCACGTCCGGGGATCTGGTGCAGAAAATGCATCGGTTCGATCTGATACCGTTATTATTGTTGATACGATAATCGAGCGCACCCCGGCTTCAGCACGTGACACTTTGATCCGATATGAAAAACTGGCCGGTGATACCATTATCCGGAAAGATACGATTTATGTTCCTATCGTACAAAAAGAATATGTTACAGATAATTACCATGCCTGGATAAGTGGGTACAAACCATCTATTGATAGTATTGTAGTCTATCCGAAAACGACATATATAACAAAAAAGGTTCCTGCTCGTCGATGGGGACTAGGGGTGTCTGCCGGTTATGGTATAGGCCGGTCCGGTCTGTCGCCCTACATTGGTGTTGGTGTTTATTATAGGATTTGGTGAATTTATTTGATATTAATACTAGTGTGGCCGTCTTACCTGTGAGGGTAGGGCGGGTTTGTTATTGAAATTAAAAGATATTTTTATAGTTGTTCTAATTTGGATGTTTAAATATAATTTGCTTACTTTGTGACAGTTGTAAAATGATTTATTATGGCGTATTTAGAAGATGTTTTTAAAGATTCGGGAGTGCCTACTCATACTTTTGTAGAGCCCAATGAATATACAAAAATAGTGGTTGCATTAAGAACTAAAGGAAGGTGCTTAGTTGTAGAGGGGCCATCCGGGATAGGTAAGACAACTTGTGTTCTAAAGGCGCTTGAGAATACAGGATTAAGCAATACAATTCAAGTATTGACTCCTAGGAAAAAGAAAGATATTTCAGTTATACATGATATCCTAACTAAAAATGAAAACGTAGGAACTGTTATAATTGATGATTTTCATTTATTAACTATTGGTGATAAAAATAGTTTGTCAGATTTGATGAAAACTATTGCTGATGAAGAAAGAGAAGATATAAAATTAGTACTTATTGGTATAAATAGAGCGGGAGATAGTTTGATAAATTTAGCTCCTGATTTAAATAATAGGATTACAACAGTAAAGTTCGAAGTAAATCCCGATTCCAAAATTCTAGAACTTGTAGAAAAAGGCGAAGAAGCTCTTCAAATCGAAATTAAATATAAGGAGCAAATTGTAAAGAGGGCAAATGGAAGTTTCCATATAGCACAACTCCTATGTAAGGAACTCTGCATAATTGCAAAAGTGTTAATGACATTAGATAAAAAAAGAGAGTTGAATACCGATATAAATTATGTGGTTGATAAAATAATGTCTGATTTATCGAGAGTTTTTGAAAATAAAGCTAGAGAATTTGCTATTGGGTCACGATTAAGAAGCAGTGGTAGAGCACCATATTTTCACCTATTATATTGGTTATCCTTATCTAAGGATTGGACAATAAGAATGACTGATATTTATTTGCAATATCCAAATAATAAGGCTAGTATTTCTCAAGTGGCGGATAAAGGTTTTTTGTCGAAGTTAATTAATAATAGTGAAAATATTAAGTCTGTAATTCATTATGATGAATATTCTAAAGTATTGACTGTTGAGGATCCTAAATTTATGTTTTATTTGCAAAATATCAATTGGCATGATTTTGTTAAACGTATAGGGTTTAGTAAGATTAATTTTGACAGTAAATATGATTTTGCGTTATCTTTTGCAGGAGAAGTACGAAGTGTTGTTTCAGAATTATCGATGGTGTTATCTGAAGAATATGAATGTTCTGTTTTTTATGATTTTAACGAACAACATAAAATATTAGGTGAAGATTTGACTGATTATTTTGAGCCAATATATTCATCTGAAGCAGAGTTTATTATAGTCTTTCTAGATAAAAATTATCCTAAAAAATTATGGACTAATTTTGAATCTGATAAATTTAAGAAGCGTTTTGGAGAACATGCTATTATTCCTATTATTTTTAAAGGATGTGAGCCGACTCAATTTGATAAATTGGCTAATATAGGTTACTATACTTTTGATCCGGAAAAGGAATCTAAAGATCAAATTCGAAAAATAGCAGACCTTGTTGTTAAGAAATTAGATGAAAAACGAAGAGAAGGGATTACTGAATGACTATCATGCTAACTTCTATGTTTACAAACGAAAAACGTAAATTTTTTCATAGTTAAGGTTAGAAGCGCCCGGGTAGTGATATCCGGACGTTTTTTTATTAAAGCAGTAACCTCCCATTCTTCTTATCCATCACCGCATTGAAAACACTCTTATAAGTTTCGTACAATTCTTTCCTGCTTTCCAGCCCCGGCCAATCGGCGAAAGACTCTCCAGCAAAAAATTTCCAAGCGAAGATCCGTTTTGCTTTTTCGGATAAGCCTAATTGATCGATTATATTCCGGACATCCTGCATACGTTCGCGGATATACTCGGTACGATCCGGACTGTCGTTGGGTTCGTCGATGATATTCAGCCGTCGCCAATCCACATTCTCATCTACCGGAATAGGCTTGTATTTATGCCGGTAGGGAGATGTGTCTGAGGTAACGTTTAGCTTTATCATTTGTAGGATATACCAGTCAAGTTCGGTATATCTACCTTTTGGGGCTTCCATAAGCCGTGAGAGGAGCTCTGTGGGCTTTTGAAGCAGCATACACATTACCTCGTTCAATACGTCAATAGCTTCGTCTGTCATTCCGGCAAGTGAGCAGTGATACTTAGCGTAATCTAGCCACCTGTCGTAACGTTTCTCAATATATTTATTCAAAGCCTCACTTGCCATAGTCGTCTTTATTTGATATATTTGTTGCTGATTATGAGTGGGTGGCGCTGTGAGGCGCTGCCTTTCTTTTATCTAAGATATTGGAAATAGTTGTTCCATTCTTTTTTAGCCAATTGAGGGGTGAATGAGAATAGGTATCCTAATGATTTTAGGATAATCCCGGCGATAAGAAATAATCCACCTACACATATTGATATAAGAAAAGGAACAGTGAGTATTATTGCTATGATCTTTATGTTTGTTTTCATGCTTATTCCTCCTCTTCGTTCGTATCAAAAAGGTTTGCCATCATATCGACGATATTCGTCTGGATATTATCTTCAGCCCCTAATACGGCGTTACTGATATGCTTCTTTTCTTCTATGATCCGGTATAACTTCTGGTCGATTGTCCGGCGGCCAAGTAGATAGTAGCAGTTTACAGAATCCTTTTGTCCGATACGGTGTGCCCGGCTTTCTGCCTGATCGCAGTCGGCATACGTCCAAGGAAGTTCGATAAAAGCAACATCACTAGCAGCCGTGAGCGTAATACCTGCGCTGGCCGCTTTGATGGAACAGATAATAACGTCTGTCTTCGGATTCTTCTGGAAGGCATCGACAGAGGCCTGCTTCTCTTGCATATCCTGTCTTCCGGTGACGCATACGGCAGAAGGAAAAGCGACAAGCAGCCGGTCTACAATTTCATGCAGGTTGCAGAATAGGATAATCTTTTTTCCATTTTCCCGGAAGTCCTTCACGAAATCGATCACCTCTTTTAGTTTCCCTCGTGCGGTAATGTCTTTCAAGATACCGATACGGACCATTACTTCGCCCTTCAGCGATTTCTGAATCTTCTCGTCGTCCACTTCTTTATATCGTTTCAGGTAATCGATCAAGTCGCGTTCAGCATCCAGATATTCTTTGCGGTTCGTTATCTCACAGGTAACAATCTGACGAACCTTATCCGGGAGCTGGGTGAGTACCTTCGATTTTTCACGGCGGAAGAAGCAATGTTGCCATAGCTTATAGTTTAGCTCCTTTAGATTGCTTGCCTGGTTAGGACCAGAACAATACCGAAGCATGAAACCTTTCCATCCGCCCATATCGATCATGCGGTCCATGATACCTAATTGTGCTACCAAGTCTTTTGGCTTATTGACGACTGGAGTACCGGTCAGCAGGATAATATACTCCTTTCCGGTCGCAATACCCTTACAAAACTTGGTCTGCTGGGTGGCTGTTGATTTTACTTTATGCGATTCATCTATTATCACGGACTTGAACAACTTGATTGTGTTGTGAAATTCGACATCTTTCAAAGTCCACTTCTCCGCTTTCGTGATTCGTCGGACAAAGTATTTCCGCAGGCTCTCATAATTTACGATGAAAACCTGGTTCATTCCAGTTTGCCAGAAGAAAGGCCAGCTATCGCGGACGGAATCAGTTAATACCATCGCTTTCTTGTCTGTAAACTTATGCCATTCCCTTTGCCAATTGATCTTGACAACATTCGGGCAGATGACCAAGCATGGGAAGGCTCCGGCCTTGTTGATGGTGGCGATGCTTTCTAACGTTTTGCCCAAGCCCATGTCATCGCCATTGATAAACCGTTTCAGTTGCAAGCCTCGTGCAATTCCTTGCAGTTGGTAGGGATAAGGCTGCACTTTCAACCCGTGATCCCCTTCCAGTTCCGGCATATCCGGTATTTGGAATGCAATATCTTCCTCTGCCTGTGATTGGGAAACTGTTCCCCATTGTACCGGTTCGAAATGACGGACGTAATAGGTCAGTTGGTCTAACTCAGCTTTGCATTTATTGGTTGCCGGAATCATCCATGCGCCCGTTTGTTTGTCCCACCAGCGGATGGAAACAGAGCTTTTCAGCTTGTCTACAACCTGCTGGCGGTATCTATCAAACGTCACCGCATAACATTGTCCTTTTTCAGTATTTTGCAGTGTAATTGTCATAGTGATAGGTGTTATGCAAATTCGTCAAATGCTTTTATCTCTTCGGCAGCCTCCTGCATTTCCGCTTTTTTCCGGCGACCGCGTTTCTTTGGTTTGGATTCAGCCTCGCCAGTAATATCGGATTCTTCGGGAACATCGAAATCAAACGATTCTTGTTTGATTCCATATTTCCCACCGAACAGGTATGCGTCCACCTCGTAGTCAAGACGGCTGATTATCTGTTTCAAAGCCTCCCCATACGGATATCCCTCGCCGGATTCGTCCTCGAATTTGGTAAACGGGACGGAGAGGTTAAGGACTTGTCCGCTTTTCAGCAGCTTTTGTGCTTGAATGGAAACGCCGGCCGACTCGTCTGATCCACCTTTGCTGTACCCCGTGACAACGATATTCTTCAGCTTTTCGTTCAGATCATCCTCCGATGGGTTTTCAATATTCACGACTTGGGCTTCCTGCATTTCGCAAATCTTGACAGCATGGGGTTTTAACAGGCTTATGGCATACAACAGGTCTGGATGGACGAACTGCTGGGACGATTTGGTTACTTCGTTCTTGTAATTGGCTTCTACAAACCGTTCGGTATAGTCAGCCGTCACCTGGTTGTTTTTGAGTTTAACTTTCTGGATTTCATACACCGGCTGTTCTTTAACTAATTCTTCTTCCATACTATTTAAAATTTAGGATTGTTATAACTTTGAGGCGCTAAGGCCATTTCTGCTTTTGCTTTACTGATTACAGTACGACACCACTCAAGTTGATGGGTCGCGGTCCGGTTCAAACGCTCACACCAATCGACAAGATATTGTTCATCTTTACACAGACTATCGATAATAGCATTTACCGCCTTGGAGGTAGCCCCGGCACGTGAGGCCGTTTCCCGTAACGTATCGAATACCTCTGATTTCTTTTTCCCGTTCAGATGGTATTTGGCATCTGCTAACAGTTTCCCGGTCCGGGCGATATAGACGGCAAGATCGTTTCCACGTAGGACAGCTTCTTGGACTTCTTCACTCATGGTAATATTCAGATAGGAATCAATAGCAGCCAACTCGTTGGATATTTTATCTATGGATGTGATGTTTAAATTCATGTCTGTTTGTCTTTAAAATATATCTTTCGAAAAAAGGATATCCTATTTATTTTCAACCGAACAGCATCCACCAGCGGAAGGTAAGTTCTTCGTATTTCTCTTTCCCTCTCCGGTAGGTCTGCTCGTCTCGTCTGATGAATGCTTTAAACACTTTCTGGTTCTTCTTGGATATACCATAGATGAAATCCTGACGACTTCCGGCAATGTCCATATACCAGGCACGGGAACGGTCCCAATCGAAGAAGTCAATCGCTTCGTTGAACTGCTTTTGCGTTTGGGCGAAGGTCGTTTTCAGGTCCCCGCCGAATCCGAATGTCGGAAGCCACCAGTCCCATTTGCACCGGGTGTCGAGAGTGTATTCAAAGTTGCCATATTGGAAACATTGCGCCTTATTGACCATGAACCGTTGTGTTTCGGCTTTTTCCAAGACTAACGCAAGCATCGGGTCATGCCGGGCTTCCATCCGGAGCGACTTCTTCATGGCCTCTGCCAGCTCCCAATCCTCGCCGGAATACAAGACATCGTCCACCATGTGTTTGTCGTACCTTACCCGTTCCGGTTCGGTAAGCATCGCATCGAGCAGGCTGCCGAACTTGAAAGCTTTCTCCTTATCCCCGTATTGTGTACGAGGATAGAGGAGGTTCTTTAGTTCTGTCAGGTCGGAGTTGCTAACTTCCGACCGTTGGTAATACATATCTTGCATCTTCTTCTTTGAGTTTTAAGTATTCAATGACCGCGAAGTCAAATTCAAAATTGTAAGTGTTATCCATCAGCCACCGGAACCATTTGCGACCCTCTTCCGTATCGAGAATCTTTTTCAGAATACTGGGTTGCTTCCGGTATTTTCCAAAGTTTATCCATGAGGACAGATATAGTTTCTTTTTCATATCATTTGGCAGTTACATTATCGACATACTTCACGAATGCGGACTGAATTTGCTCTCCGTCCTTATTCACAACTTTCTCGCAATAGGTAATCATCTTCTTGTGAACCTTTTCAAGATCCTCCATATTCATATTGATTCCTTCGCGCATGAACCACATCTGATACACCTGCATGAATCCTTGCGGATTGGTCACTTGTATCTTCTTCTTGACTTTGGCTTTTGTTGGGGTGGGCGACATACTGGCGGCAGAGAAATCGAAAGCGGCTTGTACTTCGGCGGCGGCTTTGTCGGCTTCCGCTTTGGATTTGGCCTCTTCTTCCCGGCGTTTGCGTTCTTCTTCTTGTCGTTTCCTTGCTTCGGCTTCCCTCTGTTTGCGATCTTCTTCCAAGCGGGCAGCTTCGGCTGCGTTGGTGCGGCGCAGTTCTTCCTGCTCTTCCAACTGTTTGCGAAGGCTGGGAAGTTTGTCAATCAGATCTTGTTTCAGTCCGGTTATTTCAAACGTATAACGTTCGGTATATTCGCGTTTCTTTTGTGCGGCCACCTCATTTTTGATAGCCTTGCGGGTTTCCGCATCCATGTAGAAGGTTTGTTTGTTGTCAGAAACATTCTGAATGAACGCACTCCAAGAAAAGTTGGTTCCTGTTTCGGAAATTTGCCGGCATACCTCGTTGTAGGTAGCAAGGGTGGCACGGCTGAACATGTTGTTCAGTGCGTTGATATGCTTTTCCACGTATGAAGCGTACGCCATTTCCAGCATGACAGTAATATCCGACCGGTATTGCGCCTTTTCGTTCTCCAACATCTGTTTACGGCGGGCCTCCTCTTCCCGTCGCTTTTGTTCGGCAATCTTCTTGGCCGCGTATTTGTTGCGGGCCTGTTGGAGCTTATAGGGAATAGTGGTGACCGATTTGACGTCGATGGCCGATTCCAAAGAAGTAAACGACTTACTGACCGTAGCCAGAAGTTGCGTCAATGGCTTGCGACGCTTGTTCATGTTTTCTACTGTTATTTTCGTCTTCGCCAAATACTCTGAGACCGTCGCGTCCAGTTCATCCGAGCTAATACCTCCTTCCGCTTCAATGGTGTCCAGAAGTGCTTGTCCGGCCTGGTTGCAGGCCGATACGGAAGTCTGGTTACGTTGCAAGGTGGCAGGAGCCGATTGCATGATTTGATTGAACTCTTCCACTTTGATAAGAGAATTGTTAGCTTGTGTATCCATTTTGATAAATTTTTGAGTGATTGATTGAGTGTATTAAAATCCGGCTTCTTCATCTTCTTGTGATATTTGGGCTGTTATACCTGATGCGGGTACCGGTTCCGTTTGCGGTTGCTCTCCGAATCCCTGTAAAGGATTTTCCGATTTGGGTTGAAGGGCTTGTGGTTGCTGCACGGTCTGGTTGGGCTGGATAACGGTTGTTTCTTCCAATCCGTAGTCAATATCCTGCGGTTCTTCCTGTGTCTCAAATACTGTAAACTTTCCGGTCCTGACTTTGGGATATCCGTCGAATGCGTGTTTGATCAGCTTGCTTTCCAAGAAGCCTGGATCGATGCCACCTTCGTTTGAGGTATAGAGAGCGTTTGCTTTGCCTTCCTTCTGCCGGGTTTGAGGGTTCCAACGTTGATTGTTTTTGAAGCTGTATGCCTCCAGGCGCTTGATATCGCCCTCCATCATCCAATGCCAGTCCACAGTGCCGTCAGCACGGACGATACGGATAAAGCCGCCGATAACCTTGTTTGATTTGCGGGGACAGGCTGCCTGGTAGGTAACCGTCTTTACGCCATCAACTAAACCGGGAGAGAAGGTATCGCCTTCATAGCAGACAACCGGATTATCCACATACCGAACCTGTCCGGCACGCTGGCGCATCACCAATTCGCCATATCCGGTGATGGACAGATAAGCGCGTTGTTCGTAGATATCGTTACCATTGTTATCCTTATAGCCGGTCTTTGTGTTGCGTGGGAGGACATAGCAGTGGGGGCGTCCCGTTGGGTCAAGGGAAAGGCCGTTTACGGCAATATCCAAGAAGCAACCGTATAAGGACAAGGGAGTACATCTTTGCAACTCCGGTTTGTCCTGCAAGATTTTCCGAAAGTTGAACTTTTCCTTTTCATAAATCTGCGTCCCTTGATCGGTTCCCCAGATCGCATTGTACATGAGTATGAACTTTTGTTCTACCCGGCTGTCATCCGCAATCATGAGCGGATTCAGCTGATTCAGTTCAGCCACTTTGATTTGAATTTGATTTGACATGATTCTATCGTTTAAAAAGTTAATTACCAATATTTCTTTATCGTGTAAACCATTGCCAAGCAACCAAATGCAGTAACTATATGCTGGAAATGGCCCAGACAGATAGCGACAGTACCAAGTATGACAAGCGTTCCAAACAGAATGTAAAATCCCCACCTCGCTACTTGAGCGAGTTTCCAGTAATTTGTTTTCATACATCAATGATTAATTGGCAAAAGCCGTTTACTTGTCTTTGAAATAGCGAGTTGGATTTATGTTGTAAACATCCTCCGATAACCCTTTACCTGGAGTGCCTTGCCGTGTTAATGATTCATTTAGTAATCGTATGGATCCAGGGCGCATTTATACAAGTCTTCTAACCTGTATTCGATTTTGCCCGGCCGTTTGTAACGTTGTAATCTTCCTTCTTTCACCCACCGTTCAATATTCTGCCTGCCAAAACGTACATGAGCCTCTTTTTGCCCTATGAATTCCCGGACTCCTGCTTGTATCTTTGTGATTTGCAGGGCCAGATATTCAATTTCAATCTTCCGTAAAGAAGGAATACTTTGATAGGTTGTGTCGGGTTGCATGATTATTCACTTTTACAATTGTATAGATTGATAATCCTCGTTAATTCCATATTTGACAAAGCGGTAACATGCCTCAAGATTAAGATAATTGCACGTCATAGCCTTGTCATATTCAACTTTTAGTTCCAGTATTCGGAGTCGAAGCTTGACATCATCTTCCCGTTTGGAGGCATCTATTTTAAAAGTGTCCAATTGGATTATATTTTTAGCAGCCTTTATACCTCTTTCCGTAAGCCAATTATAGATTAGTTTACGTGTTATTTCTCCAACACCACGGGATTCGGATATACGTTTCCAATCAATCGCTTCCAATTGTTCATTGGAAAGATTACGCACTTCTCCTAAGCTGTAATCGGTATTACGGAATATAGCATAAGCCATTCTATCAGGCATTGGTGTGTTTACTTCCATAGATTATTCGCTTTTAAAAAGATTCTTTTCGTTTGCATATCGCATGAACTCCGCCATGGAGTGTATCGAGAGTTTTCGGAACACGTTCTTCCGATGGTTCTTTACGGTGTGCGACGATATGAAAAGTGCTTCCGCAATCTCTTCGTCTTTTTTACCGTAATAGCAAAGTTCCATGACCCGAAACTGGGCATCCGAAAGGCTGCTATTGAATTTGGGGTTGCAGATAATATTGAAGAATTTACATTCCCCACGCAGCGGACAACCGACAAATTCGAAATGAAAATTCCAATTCTCGTCAACATCGACCATATTATCATACAGCCCGAAGTTGCATTTGATAAACCGTCGGACCGCCAGGAAATCCCGGTAGCACTTGTTACCATCATAGCGAGCATAATATTTGCGAAGAGCCGCATAAGCCTCGGGGTAAAACTCTTCCAGCACTTCCAGAAAACGCTGGATAAAGTTGGTATCCGATTCCTTCAGGTTATGCTCCGGCATACCTTGCTCACGGATGGTTACTTCACCCTCGGGAGTGGTGTAGAACTCTATTGTGCACATAGTCTCTCCTCCTTTGGGAATAACTCGCTGGCAGGGATACCAAGTTCTCTTTCTATCACTTCTTGGGCTAACGCGTCCGGTTGGTAGACTCCCGCTACCCAACATCTGACGGCCGATTCAGATCGTTTGGTAATGGTGGCTATCTTTTGGATGAAAGCCTTCTTAGGCGGCGTGTTGTCCATGGAGAAGTAGATCTCTCTGAATGAACGAGCACCAATCTCATGACCTTGTAGGTTTAATTTTTCCATTTTTGCCTCCTTACATTATTATATATGTTCTGTACTTTGTATTTTCGCAACTACTATTAATCATTACAGGTGCAAATATATATCAAAGTTTCAAATTCTGCAACTATTAATTTCAGATATTGAAATTAAAGTTCATTTTAGGTTACAACTATTTGATAATCAATGCGTAAATTTATTTATGGAGAAAAAAGAAGAAATAAAGATTCATCCTGTAGTTGAAAATCTTAGAAAGATAATGAGAGACAGGGGGTTAATACAGGCTACTATGGCTCAATATGCGCAAACTACGCCTTCTCAGTTTAGTAAAATTCTTAATGGTAGTGTTCAGATAAGTATTTGGCAACTTTCAAATATTGCAACAGGACTTTCAATGGATATAATAGACCTTTTTACTTATCCTAAAAGGTATGTTGATTTGGATTCTATACGAGTAGATTCAAAACAAGAGATAAAAGCAACTCTCACAATTGAACTTGGACAGGAAAAGAAGGATCAAGTATTTCGTTTCATCTTCGGAGATAATGATGTTAAAATATTAAATAGGTAGTAATATGGAAGTACTTACAGTTTCTAATAAAATAAGGGAAATAGATATTCTAGATATTATTGATATAATTCAATGTACTGGAAATGAGTTAGAGTTTAAAGGTGCAGACCTTCCTATTGATCCACATATCTATCGGTATTGCATTTTGGTTGTTGATGGTGAACGTATTCCGATAGTAGATGATTTCAGAACTGTCTGGTTTAAAATTAAAGAAGAATTGCAAGAATTGAATGTTTCAAAAGTAAGTCCAAACTAATGAAGATGTTGTTAAGTTGGCATTTGTAGATAGAGTATGGAAGAAGATAGGTAAAAGGGTATGGAAGAAATAATACATTCTCATAAAAAAATATATTGGATTTTCGGTAGTTGTTGTGTGATTTCTATATTAATATCTATATGTGCTATTGCTATAGCTACTTCTAGAGTTGGTAAAACTGAATTTGATCCTAATGGCTTTTATGGTTGGACGGTTGCTGTGTTATCTTTTCTGGTAACAATTCTTATTGGATGGCAGATATTTAATTATTTGAGTTTTCAACAATATTTGAATTCTAAGATAAAGGAGACAACAAGAACTATATCAGAAAATATGCGAGAATTTGTGTTGGGTATCCAAGACTACTCAAAGGCTTATACTCTTAGTAATAATTTTGCTATAAATATCGTATGTCTATGGGAGTTTTCGGAGATATACATTCTTTATACATCTTCAATTGTACATTTTTTAAAATTTAAAGGAGATAGTTCTTCCAATTTAGATGATTGTATGTCGGGGATAAATAAAGTATTAGATTGTATTGATGATGTTGTGGATGAGTATTTAAAATTTCCCAAAGTTGATATATATCGTGATAATATTGTGAATTTTAATTTAGATATTGATGATCGATTCTTGATATTAAAAGCTATGATTTTGATAAGTGATAATCAAGATGTTATTGATAATTATAATAAAGCTGAAATTCGAAGGAAAAAAATAAATGATATAAGAAATAAAATTATTGCGGAAAATATTAATCGAATGTTTGTTGTTTAGATAAGTAGCATAATCTAAGTGATAATATTGTGTTTTCATAATGTAATGGTGCTCTAAATTGTAAAATAGATATGGAATATATCAAAGTATACTTGTCTTAGTTTAAAATAATTGTATGGAAGATAAAGACAAAATAATAGCCTCACTCCGGAAACAGCTCAAAGATGCTATTAGCCGGTGTAATGCCTTGGAGCAGGAAAATGCTCTATTGTCGTATCAACTTGAAAAGAGGGAAAAGGAATGTCCGGAATCACATTAAAAATAGACAAGGGCAAATCTTCCGCTTTCTCCGAGATATTGGAATTGCTTCGACGCTTTCCCGGACTAAAGGAATGCCAGAAGCACTATTCGGTAAAGCTGAGCGAAGAGGATATCTTCCGGTTCCGGAATGAACTGGATCAGATCATACAGCTATTGCCTCATTTGAGCGAAAAAGAGTGGTTTGATATTCCGGCTTACGGAACGGACGAATGGGCTAACTGGATGATAGATTTACACAGAAAAAATATGTAACTTTGGAGGGTGGTTTACAAATAGTTTACAGTCGTATATGTAAATGATTAGAAATTAATAGATTAAAATATATGTCAGACAGTATTGTTATTATTCCCACGTATAACGAGAAGGAGAATATAGAAAACATTATTCGGGTTGTATTTGGGTTGGAGAAAGAATTTCATATTTTGATTATAGATGATGGATCGCCTGACGGCACGGCTGATATTGTAAAGCGGCTGCAAAAAGAGTTTCCCGACCGTCTTTTCATGGTGGAACGCAAAGGCAAGTTGGGACTGGGTACGGCTTATATCTGCGGATTCAAGTGGGCAATAGAGCATAAGTATGATTTTGTATTCGAAATGGATGCAGACTTCAGTCATAATCCGAATGATCTTCCCAAATTGTATGCAGCCTGTACGGAACAGGGAGGCGACGTCGCAGTCGGTTCGCGTTATTGCAATGGCGTGAATGTCGTAAACTGGCCGTTAGGACGCGTGCTGATGTCCTATTATGCCTCCGTATATGTCCGCTTTGTTACCGGCATGAAGGTGCAGGACACGACAGCCGGTTTCAAATGCTACCGTCGCGAGGTACTTGAAACGATCGATTTGGACCGCATTCATTTCAAAGGGTATGCATTCCAGATAGAAATGAAGTTCACAGCTTATAAGTGCGGCTATAAAATAGTAGAAGTCCCCATTATCTTTATCAACCGCGTATTAGGTACTTCCAAGATGAATTCCTCTATTTTCGGGGAAGCCCTGTTTGGCGTATTGAAACTGAAATGGTGGAGTCTGTTCCGTAAATATCCCCGGAAAGGGAGCCGGAAAGCGATTGCCGGATAATACCTTTATAAAAAGGAGACAATAAAAAAGCTGCATCTTCCGAAGACGCAGCTTTTTTATTGTCATATATTCTATTGTCGTGTTATTCCTGATTCAATGCTTTCAAAGAGAAATGGAAAGTAGTGCCTTTCCCTTCTTCGGAATCAAACCACAGTTTACCGCCGAGTTGTTCGACAAAGTCCTTGCATAACATTAAGCCCAAACCGGAACCCTTTTCGTTATTTGTCCCGTAGGAAGTAAAATGAGTGTTTTGTTTCAGCAGTTTGCCCTGGTCTTCCTTCTTGATTCCTTTACCGGAGTCTTTCACGCTGACAACGACGAAGTCTCCGTCTGTTTTGGTAGATACTGTAATCATACCTTTTTCGTAGCTGAATTTAACAGCGTTGGAAACCAGATTGCGGACGATTGTCTTTACCATATCGATATCTATCGACCCCATCAATTCTTTATCCAAACCTTCGAGCTTGATAGATATCCCTTTTTGGGTAGCCATCGGAATAAAGATTTCGGCGGTACTGCTGACGATACTGTTGATATCGACCTGTTGCCTGTAGATACTCTGTTTGTTTAAGCGATTCTTAGCCCATTTCAAAAGATTATCGAGAAGTTGGAATATTTCTTCGGATGTCTTGTTCATCATCTGAAGCATTTCGTAGACCTCGTTGCTTACCTGATTCTTATCGACCATCATCAGGATCGCGTTATTCATCATTTTCAAAGAACCGAGTGGAGAACGCAAATCGTGAGCGATAACCGAATAGAGCGTATCACGGGATTCGATCGTGTTTTCAAGTTCCTGCTTGATACGTTTAATGCTGAACAGTTCGTAACGGTGGGCGACACGCTTCACCAATTCTTCCCGTTGGAAAGGTTTTGTTACATATTCCGTTGCCCCCAGCTGGTACCCCTTTACGATACTTTGCATATCGCTCAGGGCTGACATGATAATGACGGGGATGTTGTTTGTTTCCGGATTACTTTTCAAATGTTGCAACACCTCATATCCATCCATCTCCGGCATCATTATATCGAGCAAGATAAGATTAGGATGCCTTTCCTGGGCGATGCGTAGCGCTTTAGCTCCGCTGTCTGTCGTTAGTAGTGTATAACCTTCTTTTTTTAGTATTGCTTGCACAAGCATGACGTTAGTTGGCACATCGTCTACCACTAATACAGTATATTGTGATGCTAAGTTTTCCATTTGATTCTGTACTTTTCTTGATATTCAAACACTATCAATGATACAAATGTATTTAATTCTGTTGACATAAACGTCTTTTTCCCGAAAATAAATTCTATTTCGCTGAAACTTTTGTTTTGTATATTAAAGATGTTTTGCTAAAACGCTTAAAAATAAAATCATTAGCATTTCTTTAGAAAGAATAGTTTGGATCAGAGTCGTTTTCAATACTGGCATCGATGGGGCTTTTTATTGAAATTATTCTTTAAGTTTGCACCATGAAATCGAATTTAGTTCTATTAGCGCTCTTATTAGCCGGTTGTCAGCCGGAAATGCCTGTAACATCTTCTATTCTAATAGAAGGGGATGGTTTGACCATTCCTGTAAACAAGGAACTGTATGGTTTGACCATTGAGGAAATCAACCATGCGGTGGATGGTGGTATCTATGCGGAACTGATACAAAACCGGAGCTTTGAAGACGGAGTGCCTCCTTTGAACTGTCCGTATGATCCTGTTCGCCGGGTTCTGACTACGCCGAATGGGTGGAGTATTCCCTTTTTGCGCTCGGATTCGGTGCCGGGATGGCGTTGTTTTTCTGCAACATCTTATATGTACCCTGACACCAAAGAGCTGATTAACGATAAGAATCGGCGTTCCCTGCTGGTCTCGGTCTCCGCTTCAGCCGAAACGGGAAAAGGGGGTGTCGTTGCCGAAGGGTATGGAGGAATACCTCTTCGCAAAGGTGAGAAATACGATCTGTCTTTTTATATGAAAGGAGCCTCCATGGTTCCGAAGACCGTAAGTCTTGCTTTGGCCGACTCTACGGGGGAGACCGCTTTCAGCGAAGTTTTCCGTGTCGCTCCGGCCTACGAGTGGAGGAAATACAAGCATACCTTTACCGCTACTTCGAATACGGACAAAGCCGTGTTGACGATAACGACGGACAGCTCGGCTGTTTTCTGGCTGGATGTCGTTTCCCTGTTCCCGCAAAAAACATGGAAAGGCCGTCCGAATGGATTACGTCCCGGGCTGATGGAGCTGATTGCTGCATTGAAGCCTGCATTTATACGCTTTCCCGGCGGAAGTTTTGTTGAAGGATATACGGCCGGAACTTATCCGGTCTGGCATGAAACCGTTGGGGATATTGCTGAACGTAAACATTTCTGGAATGTTTGGGCATACGGTACGACAAACGGTACCGGTTATCATGAATATCTGCAGATGTGCGAAGACTTGGACGCCGAACCGGTCTATGTCATCAATAGCGGCGTGACGAGCCAAAGCCGCCGTCCGCGTTACGAAGATATAACGGCGATGGGAAAACTGGTGCAGGATGCTTTGGATGCCATCGCCTATGCCAACGAACCGGCCGATTCCATTATGGGTGCTTTGCGGGCCAAGCATGGACATCCGGAGCCTTTCGGACTGAAGTATGTGGAGATCGGCAGCGAAAATTACGGACTGGAATATAGCAAACGTTTCGAGTTGTTTAAGAAAGCGATCCAGGAGACTTATCCGGATGTTACGGTGATAAGCAGTTCCGACGTGAGAGGGAAAAACAGGAATGAATGGTCGGATACCCATTTCTATTCGAGCGAATCGTTTTTGCAGTCCAATCATAACCGTTTTGCATCCGGGCGTACGCGCCGGATGCCCCCTGCCTTTATCGGTGAATTCGGCCTGTCCGGTGGAGCGACTCCCGGAAGCTTGCGGGCTGCTATCGGGGAGGCTTGTTTCCTTGCAGGAGCAGAGAACGGACAGGATATCGTGAAGCGTCTGGCTTACGCCCCGGTTTTAGGAAATACGAAATACAAGATAGAGCGCTATCCGGCCATCTCTTTTGACGGCGAAAAGGTTGCTCTTTCTCCTTCCTACTACCTTTTGCGGATGTTCGGCACGAACCGGGGAGACGAAGTGCTGAAGACCGAGGTCCGTACTTACCAGAGGCCACAGGTTACTTTCGGACAAGCGGCTATCGAACTCTTCGATAACAGTTATGAATTCAGGGAGGTGAAAATAGACGGTATCCCGGTTACGGAAGGTTCCGTTATGACCGGAGGCTGGACCGTCGGCCAAGGCACATTGACACCTGTAGCAAACAGATGGAACTACATTCTTTTAGGGAATCCGTCTGACTATGATTATACGTTCTCGGCCGATATCAGACGGACGAAGGGGAGCGGGCAAATCCAGTTTCGTGTGCGTGACAACGGACTTCCGGGAGAACAGAATGATTATATCGGGTTGACGATCGGAACAGGTGTTACCGAGTTCTATCGCCAGGCGGGGGGAGTGAGGGATACATTGTGCACGCCTGTCCCGTATCCGTTCCAGAGTAACCGTTGGTATAATGTGAAGATCGCTTGTAAAGGCGAACAGATCGGATATTTCGTGAATGACACATTGGTTCATGAAGCGATACTTCCCGGTATTCCTTCATTGATTTCAACTGCAACGTTGGATAAAGAGACCCATACGATTATACTCAAAGTAATCAATACGACACAACACGAAGAGAAGACGGAGTTAGACCTGCAAGGAGTCAGCATCAAAAACACGGCTGAAATCATTCAGCTGGCAGGAGATCCCGAAGCGCGTAACACGTATAGCAAACCTGATGCGATCGTACCGGAGACAAAGGAAATATCGTTCTCGTTGAGTGGCCCCAGAGTGTATAATTTCCCTCCGAACTCGATTACGATAATGAAGTTGAAGATCGACTGACAGAGCGATAAGCATCGGATCCGGACCGGATGCCTATTCCGTGTTTATCCGATGCCCGTCCATCTGCAGTCCGATGCTTGCCGGATAAAACAAGAAAGGCTGCCTCTCTACAGAAGCAGCCTTTTCCGTTTAGTATCACATTAATTAATGAACTAACATTTCAGGAGTGATTTTGACAAACTTGTCGCTATCGGCTTTGCGGAGTTTCACGCTACCGTCGTTCCAGTTTGAAGGCCAGCCGCCGATGATATGCCCTAAGAATACCACCTTGATCTCGTGCAAGCCTTTCGACAAGGCGGCCGAACTGTCGTGGCGGGAGAAGCGTTTTACTTCGCCACCGTTGTTCACTAACAATTTGCCGTCGATCCAGACCTCTTCGTTGTCCGAAGAAATATAGTAAACGCCGTCTTCCGGAATGTTTACATAACCGGTAGCAATGGCGGCATACTGCTTGACACCCCGCATGGATTCGCTTGTTTTCACCACGCTGGTGATTTCGCGCAAGTCTTTGATCACCGATTTCTTCCATTCCTTTACATCGCCCAGTTTGGAAGCATTCAGGAACATACCGTCAGTCACCTGCATTTCCAGTCCCGGAGCAGTCTTGGCAACCTCTTTGGCAGGAGCCAATGCTTGCTTTTCGACTGTGATCGTACGAGTCTTGCTCATCTTACCGGAAGGCAATACGGAACGTATCTTCAGAACGCCGGATTCCGTGAACTCGATCGGAGCGGAATAGACCGTTGACTCCGGAGTCGGTTCGGAACCGTCGATTGTATAAACCACCTTGATCGGGCGGGTTGTCTTGAATTCCAGAGAAGCCTTGTCGGTGAAAGCAACGAAATTGCATGAACCGTTCGGTTGTTCCGGCTGCGGGATATGGTAGTTGATGTTAAGCTCGTCCAGACGAACCAAAGCATTATCCAGGCGACGTTCGAAGTCTTTATAATCCTTACGGGCCAGCGGAGTCCAGCCGATTTCAGCCAATGCCAGCACACGCGGGTAAGCACGGTATTCCAACAGGTCTGTGTTATACATATATTCGGACCACAGGTTTGTTTGTACGCCTTTGATAAGGTTCGCCTTTCCGGTAGCGACCAAAGTGTCGGGCGTCGGATTGTATGCATACACTCTTGACAACGGATCGTAACCGCCGATAGAAACCGGTTCGATCTTCGGATCGCCCTGGAACTGGTCGATGTACATACCACCGCTTCCCGGAGTCATGATCGCTTCGTGTCCCATGTTGGCAGCAGCGATACCGCCTTCTTCACCACGCCAGGACATAACCGTTGCGGAAGGAGCGAGGCCGCCTTCGAGGATTTCATCCCATCCGATGATCTTTTTGCCATGCTTCTCGGACAGGTATTTTTCCATGCGCTGGACGAAATAGCTCTGCAATTTTTCTTCGGCAGAGTGGTTCTTGTCGGCTTTCAAACCTTCTTCGCGGATGCGTTTCTGGCAGAGCGGACATTCTTTCCAGCTTGATTTCGGGCATTCGTCACCGCCGATATGGATATATTCGCCGGGGAAAAGAGGAGCGACTTCATCGAAAACATCCTGCAAGAACTCGAACGGTTCTTCCTTGCCGGCACACAATACGATATCTTCGACGCCCCAGATAATACGCGGAGTTGTCGGTTCGCCCTTGCAAGACAATTCCGGGTATGCCGAGATTGCAGCTAACTCATGTCCCGGAAGTTCGATTTCGGGAACGATCGTGATGAAGCGGTCTGCCGCATATTTGACGATCTCCTTGATCTGGTCTTGTGTGTAGAAACCGCTGTACTCCGTTCCTTCGCCATCAATGCGTTTGGAACCGACTTCCGTCAGTTTCGGGTATTTCTTGATCTCGATGCGCCAGCCCTGGTCGTCCGTCAAGTGCCAGTGCATACGGTTGATCTTGAACAAAGCCAGTACATCCAAGTGTTTCTTCACATTCTCTACCGGGATGAAATGACGGCAAGGATCGAGCATGATACCACGATATTCGAAACGCGGTTCGTCTTTCACCGTTACGCAGGGAGCCGTCCAGGCAATGCCGCTGACGGCTGCCGGGCTTTCGATTTCGGCCGGAAGCAGCTGCATGAATGTTTGCATGCCGTAGAACAAGCCTTGCGGTGTCTTTGCCTTGACTGTCACGCTTTTCGGAGTGACATCCAGCGTGTAGCCCTCGTTGTTTACATCCAGCGCTTCGTCGATTGCCAGTGTAATGCCGTTTGAGGCAGCCTTGTCACTGACGGTAATTTGGTAGCCGGTGGCAAGATTCATTTGGGCGGCAAAATATTCGGCAACTGTTTTAGCCTCCGGAGTGGAAGCGGAGAAGGCTGTGTTTTTGCTTAGTTTAAAACTGCCCTCGTTCTGGACGAGGCTTACAGGCGTCGGGATAACATTGATGCCCTGGTTGTAAGGCATCTGTTTGGTAGGCCCTTCGCTGCATGACGCAAGTATACAAAGTGCTGCGCCGACACAAAGTGATAAAAGTGTTTTCATAAATTATTTATGTGATTTGATTGATTTAGGAAGAAGAAAGAAATTTATGATTTATGATTTATGATTTATTTCTGTGACGCATAAATCATAAATCAAAAATCATAAATCTATCATTTTACCAAGCGAAGATAGGATATTCCTTCATGATGCTGTTCACCTTTTCGCGAACAGCCGTGATAGTTTTGTCGCATTCAGGTGCAGCCAGTACGGTATCGATCAGCTCGACGATCTCGGCCATCAGCGGTTCTTTAGCGCCGCGGGTCGTGATAGCCGGAGTTCCGACACGGATGCCGGAAGTCTGGAATGCAGAGCGGCTGTCGAACGGAACCATGTTCTTGTTTACGGTGATATCGGCGGCAACCAATGCCTTTTCAGCTACCTTACCGGTCAGTTCGGGGAACTTCTTGCGCAGGTCGATCAGCATGCTGTGGTTGTCCGTACCATCGGAGATGATCTTGTAACCTTTGTCCATAAATGCTTTTGCCATAGCAGCGGCATTTGCTTTAACCTGTGTCTGGTAAGTCTTGTATTCCGGTTCCAATGCTTCGCCGAAAGCGACTGCTTTAGCGGCGATCACGTGTTCCAGCGGACCTCCCTGTATGCCGGGGAACACGGCTGAATCCAACAGTTGGGACATCTTCTTGATCTCTCCCTTCGGAGTCTTCTTGCCCCAGGGGTTTTCGAAATCTTTACCTAAGAGGATGATACCTCCGCGCGGGCCACGCAAAGTCTTATGGGTCGTAGAAGTTACGATATGGGCATATTCCAGCGGGTTGTTCAGCAATCCGGCAGCGATCAGGCCGGCAGGGTGTGCCATGTCGATCATCAACAGAGCGCCAACTTTGTCTGCAATCTCACGCATCCGTTTGTAGTCCCATTCACGGGAATAAGCGGAACCGCCACCTACGATCAATTTCGGCTTTTCGCGTAAAGCGACTTCTTCCATCTGGTCGTAATCGACACGGCCGGTGTCTTCTTTTACGTTATATTCCGTAGCATGGTATAAGATACCGGAGCTGTTTACAGGAGAACCGTGTGAAAGGTGGCCGCCGTGTGCCAGGTTCAGGCCGAGGAATGTGTCGCCCGGGTTCAGGACTGCTAAGAATACGGCTGCATTAGCCTGTGCACCTGAATGCGGCTGTACGTTAGCCCATTCTGCATTGAAAATCTGTTTCAACCGTTCGATGGCGATGGTTTCGCTCTGGTCTACTACTTCGCAACCTCCATAATAGCGCTTGCCGGGATATCCTTCAGCGTATTTGTTGGTCAGGCAGCTTCCCATGGCTTGCATCACCTGGTCGCTTACAAAGTTTTCGGAAGCGATCAGCTCGATGCCTTTTGCCTGGCGCTGATGTTCCTTCTCAATGATGTCGAAAATGATATTGTCTCTTTTCATTACATGTAAAATTGGTTATTGCAATGAGTCCCCTGCTTCTTTTAGGGGATCGCTGGCAAATTTACGATAAAAAATTGTATACAAGATAAAATAGTATTGAAATCTCCTTATAACTTCAACATTGTGCATAAGTTGGATGGATTTTGACGGCAATCGAAAATGGCAACAATAAATAAAGTTTCTTCTTTGATCTGATAAATAATTTTGTAGTCACCTTCGATCAAAGAATAGAAAGTTTCTAAGCTTTGATACTCAAAGACCACTTTTCCTAAATAGGGGAAAGTAGTCAAACGTTCTACTTGTTTTTTGATGGGATATACTCGTTTTTTTACCGTGTTTTCGCCAAAAGCTTTGTAAAAGTTGTGGATTTCTTTTAGTTGTCTGATCGCCTGATCAGTCCAGTAAGGTTTTAGTTTGTTTTCCATGTTCAATTAATTTATCAGGATTTCACCAAGTTTTCATTTGTTCTTCTAATTCTTCAGTCGACAAATATCTCCCTTCGTCAATATCTTTCAACGACTGACGAAGTATTTCCATTTGTTCTTCGTGTGTGTGTACGCAAGGGCGTTTCATGTGAAGAGTCGACATATCCACAAATTTATCCAGAGATTTCCTTAGATAAGCAATCAATTCAGGATTGGTTATGCCTTGAATCTCTTCTATCAAAAGTTGTTTCATCGCGTTTAATTCCATAGTTGTCATAATATAAAGTATTAATGTTGATACTGTTGCAAATATAGGTATATTAAATGAAATAGTCCGGTTTACTCCGGACTATTTCATCAAAATACTTTATTTTCAGATTTTAATCACCTTTCCCTCTTTGCTGCTCTCCCAAGCCGCCTCGATCAGGCGGATGACAGGCAATACGCCGGCGGCATCCGTCAGGAGCGGTTCGCCGAGGCGGAGATGGCGGTATATGTTGTCGTAAAATCCCGCATAGTTTCCGGCAAGGCTGGGATATTTGCGGCGGACGGCGTTTCCGTCTTTCTCTGTGTGCAGGAGGCCCCAGATGCTTTCCTCTTCCACTCCCCAGCCGGGCGTGCCGGGCATCCGTCCGTCATTCAGATCTGCTTCCTGGCGGTCCAGGCCGTATTTGACAAACGAGCCTTCCGTGCCGTGCAGGACGAAACGGGGTTCCGGTTCACACATCAGGTAGCTGGATTTGAGGGTCACTTTGACATGCGGTGCTTGGGATGGACGAAGCAGATGGATCACAAAATAGTCATCTACCACGCCGCCCGTACGTATGATGTCGATATCGGCAAAAACCGCTTCCGGCACACCGAACAGCTGAACCGCCTGGTCGATCACGTGCGCTCCGAGGTTATAGGTCAGTCCGCCGCCCATTTCGCCGGTTTCCTTCCATGTCCCCTGTTTGATGAAGTTGCGGTAGCGGGGGAAAGTCGATTCGAACTCGACTAAGCGCCCCAGCAGCCCCTTATCCAGCACTTCCCGCACGGTCAGGAAATCCGAATCCCAGCGCCTGTTCTGATAGACGCTTATCGCCAGCCCTTTGCTCCGGGCGAGGCCGACCAGTTCCTGTCCCTGCTCTACGGTTGTCGTGAAAGGTTTCTCGACAATCACATTCTTTCCGGCTTCGAGTGCTTTCCGTGCATACTCGTAATGGGTGCTGTCCGGCGTATTGACAACAACCAGTTCCAATTCGTCGATTGCGATCAGCTCTTCAAAGCTGCGCACTATACGGGCAGAAGGATAACGCTCTTTCGACAGCTCCTTGCTGCGTTCCGTGATGGCTGCCAGGCAGAAAGCAGGGTTCGTACTGATAAACGGAGCATGAAATATCTGTCCCGACATGCCGAAGGCGGCCAAACCTGTTTTGATCTTATCGCTTGTCATCCTGCAACTGCTTTATCCATTTTGTCATATCTGCCAATACTTCGGGCGAGAAGGTTTCTTCTATTTTGGCATATTCGTCTATACGTCCGGTTACGGCATGCTGAAACAGGTGGTTCAGTTCCGGATAGATTTTGGCCATACTGTTCTTCCCTTGCAATTTACCTTTGATCGCTCCGATATTTTGGGCTGCATCTACTTGTGTGTCTCTTTCGCCGTTGATGGCCATGACGGGACATTTCACGTTGCCCGCGAGGCTTGCCGCCGATAGGGCAAGAAAACGTTGCATGTAAGGCGTATTGCTTTCTGCCACTTTCTGAAGGTTCTGTTTCAACGGCTCGACGATCGTGCTTCCGTGTTTGCTTATGAGTTCCTCGACGAGGGTTTTCTTGTCTGCATCCATATTCCCGGCAATCATTTTGTCGAAAATATCGCCAAGCACTGTACAGTAGGCATTCACTGTCGTCTGATCCATATTGGCGGCGGCCAGCAGGTTGCGGTTTTGCGCCAGCAGCAACTCTTTGCCGGAGACGGTCATGCCGGCGAGCGAAATGATGAAGTCGGCTTTCTGTTCTGCCGCGATCATGAACGCGATGGTTCCCCCTTCACTATGTCCGAGCACACCCACTTTCAAAAAATCTTTCCTAAGTAAGTTTATGCCGGCAAGAGCGTCGTTCTTCAGGTCGTCGGTAGTGCAATTCTTTACATCTCCCGTCGATTTGCCGAAGCCCCGGTCGTCGTAGCGCAATGTGGCGATGCCGGCTTTGGCAAAATGGTCGGCTATGACGGCGAAAGGTTTGTGCCCGAATATCTCCTCGTCGCGGTTCTGCAATCCGCTACCTGTCACCATCAGCAACACGGGTGTGTTGGCGGTGAAGTTTTCCGGCAAAGTCAGTGTCCCGCTCAGCAGGGCGGCCCCATTGCTGAAGCTGACTTCTTTCTCGGTGTAGCCGACGGGGCCGGCAGGCGTCTGCGGGCGTTCCTTTTTGCTTCCATTGTATGGGGACAGCGTCAACGGGAAAGACGCTCCATGCTGGGTGAACATCCCCACAAGCATCCCGTTCTCGATCTTGCCCTCATAATTGGCGTTGATGGAGGAAACCGACAATTTTACATTTGCGGCGGTCTTTTCATCCACGGTGACAGGTATGCCGTATGCTCCCTGGTCGGGGCTGTCCATGGTCGGCTTGTCTCCGCCGAGGTTGAAAACGAGAGTAAACTCCATATTGGGGATGGCCAGTTTTCCTTTCCACGATCTTTCGATACTGATCTGTTGAGCCCAAGCCAACGTTGACAGGGCCAGCTGCAATGCGAGCAGAAGATGTTTTTTCATGTTTATTGTTTCTTTAAATTTAAAATCACACAAAGGTAACATTATTCCCATATTCCGGAAAATATCTCCTTGATTTTCTTGCTTTTCCTCCTTATATATCGTACATTTGGTGCTGATGTAATTTGTTTTCGACGACGTCGTGTAAATATACGTCGTTGCCGAAAATATATACGACGACGTCGGGAATATGCCCGGCGACGTAGAGAACAAATTACACTTGCATCTTTTTGCGGATACATGGGATGAAAACAGCGGATGCATGGGATGGAAACGGGAAGTTTATGGGAGTTGGTAATTAATAAAACACGAAAGTAAGGATGGGAAGAGTACAATTCGGTATTTACCAGATGCCGGCGGAAAACAAAAAAGGCAATGCCGCAAAGAAAGCCTATGCCCGGCTAATCAGCCGGGAAACAAAGAAGTTGGATGAGATCTGCTCGTTCATCAATGAATGCTGTTCGGTCAACTCGGCCGATATCAAAGGGGTGTTGGATGCTTTATCGAAATATGTCGGACGGGAACTGTCGTATGGTTCCTGCGTAGAGCTGGAGGGATTGGGCTTTTTCTCGCCGGCTTTGAAGACTTTTAAAGACGGGATGAACGAGAAAGGAGAGGAAATGTATAAAGTGCGGGTGGATGGCGTGAACTTCCGTTGCTCGAAAAAACTGAAAGAACAGGTACGGAAAAGCCAACCTCAGAAGGTGAAGCGTACGAATGTGTCGAAGTTTGATTATGAGGGACGTCGAGCAAAGCTGATGGCTTATCTGGACATGCACCGTTTTATCAACCTGACGGATTATCAAAGGTTTGTGGGTTGTACCTATTATGTGGCGAAAAGCGATTTCAAGAAGTTTGAGGAAGAAAAGCTGGTACAAAGGCAAGGATATAAGACACATCGTGTATATATCCTTGCCGAAAAAGAGGAATGATTCCTATTTATCACAACTCTCCTTATGCAAATCCTTGCTCAACCGCATGGCGCAGAAGTTAGGACCGCACATCGTACAGTATTCGCCGTCCATCACGGTACTGTCCTTATAATATTGCAGTGCGCGTTCCGGGTCGAGCGACAAGTTGAACTGGTCTCTCCAGCGGAATTCGAAACGGGCTTTGCTTAACGCATTGTCGCGGACCTGTGCGCCGGGATGCCCTTTGGCCAGGTCGGCGGCGTGGGCGGCGATCTTATAGGCGAGAACACCCGTGCGGACGTCTTCCTTGTTCGGCAGGCCCAGATGTTCCTTCGGGGTGACATAACAGATCATCGCCGTGCCTTGCCAGGCAATCTGGGCGGCGCCGATAGCCGATGTGATATGGTCGTAACCCGGAGCTATATCGGTTGTCAGCGGGCCTAAGGTGTAGAACGGGGCGTTATGGCAGGCATATTGCTGTTCCTTCATGTTCTCCTGTATCTTGTTCATCGGGACATGGCCCGGGCCTTCGATGATAACCTGCACGAACTGGCCCCAGGCGATCTGTGCCAGTTCGCCCATCGTATGCAGCTCGGCAAACTGGGCGGCATCGTTCGCATCGTAAATGGAGCCGGGACGGAGACCGTCGCCGATCGAGACGGCAATATCATACATTTTCAGTATCTTGCAGATTTCGGTGAAATGCGTGTACAGGAAATTCTCTTCGTTATGGAGCTGCATCCACTTGGCCATGATTGAACCTCCGCGTGAGACGATGCCTGTCAAGCGCGTCTGTGTCAGTTCGATATGCTTCTTCAACAAACCGGCATGGATGGTGAAATAGTCGACACCCTGTTCGGCCTGTTCGATCAGTGTGTCACGATAGATTTCCCAACTCAGGTCTTCAATCTTTCCGTCCACTTTTTCCAACGCCTGGTAGATCGGAACCGTTCCCATCGGCACCGGGCAGTTGCGGATGATCCATTCGCGGGTTTCATGGATATTGTCGCCCGTAGAAAGGTCCATCAGCGTGTCGCCTCCCCATTTGCAGCTCCAAACGGCCTTTTCGATCTCTTCTTCGATACCGGACGAGAGGGCGGAGTTACCGATGTTGGTATTGATCTTCACTAAGAATTTCCGGCCGATAATCATCGGTTCGGCTTCCGGATGGTTGATATTGGCGGGGATGATGGCACGCCCGGCTGCAATTTCCTTACGGACAAATTCGGGGGTGATATATGATTTCAGCCCCAATGCCTCGATCTGCTGGTTTTCGCGGATGGCGACATATTCCATTTCCGGAGTGATGATGCGCCGTTTGGCGTAATACATCTGGGTGATGTTTTTACCGGCTTTCGCCCGATAGGGCAGATGCTTTTTCGGAAAGCGGATGCTGTCCAACGAGGGATCGGCCAAACGCTGGCGGCCGTAGTCGGAGGTCAGCTCCTTCAAGCGTATCAGGTCCTTGCGTCCCGCGTACCAGGATTCACGTATGCGGGGAATGCCGTTTTGCGTATTGATTTTGATTTTCGGGTCTGAATACGGTCCGCTGGTATCATACACGATTACGGGATTGTTCTTCTTATATATCAGCTCGTCCTTTTCATTGCGCGTGACGGTATCCAGGATTTTGATCTTCCGCATACCTACGCTTATTTTGTGGATTTTACCGCGTACATAGACCTTTTCTGAAGAAGGATACGTGATGCGTATTTTGTTTTTACTTGCCATAGTTATATTATTTATTTTTTATAGTTCAGAATCGTCTCTGCAAGGGTCCGGTTTATGTTTGTTGATCTCCCGGATGAAACGGCGTGTTTCTTCCACCGGATCTTCTGCATTGATGATCGCTCCGGAAACGGCGATACCTTCTATTCCTGTCTCCATCAGCGGGGCAATGTCTTCAAACTCGATCCCTCCGATGGCAAAGATAGGAATTTCGAGTCCTGCTTCCCTATATTGTTCCATGATTTTTTGATATCCTTCCAATCCCAATACGGGGCTCAGGTTCTTTTTCGTTTCGGTGTAACGATAGGGGCCCAGGCCGATATAGGAGGCTCCTTCCCGGTCTGCCTTCAGGATATCTTCGAACGTGTTGGCCGTCGCCCCGACCAGGAAGAGGTCTGCTTGCCCTCTCTCGATAATGCGGCGCCAGGCTTCGGAGACTGGCGTGTCGTTCTTCCCTAAATGGACGCAGTGGATGCCGGCTTTGAAGGCCATTTCCAGGTCGTCGTCCAAGCAGCAGACACAATCCGTTTCGCAGTTAAACAGCGTAAAATGCGAGACTGCCTTGGCGACTTCCAGGTTCAAATTCTCTTTCATGCGGAGTTGGACCCAAGTGCAACCGCCTTTGGTCACCATTTTGACTTCATCCAACTCTGTGTATTTGTCCGTACGATGTGTGATGAACATCAACCGGTTCGTACCGGTGAAGCAGGCATACCTTCCTCTGCCTGCACTCATATATAAAAAATCATCTAATTCCATACTTGTAGCTTTTTATATTGTTTAATAATAGAATCCAGTCTGTCTGCCGAAGGACGATCTCCCCAAAGTGCTCCCAATACGGCTGCTCCACCGAAACGGAAAGGACGCAGAAGCGGAAGAGTTGTCAGGTCTATGCCTCCTAAGGCTATGACTTTGTCATTGATAATTCCGGCATCTGAAGCCTCGCGGAGTGTTTCCATTTCAAAGCCATTCCCGTAACCCTCTTTCGATATACTCTGGAAAATAGGACTGAGAAACAGATAGTCGAGTGTCCGGAACTGTTCGAGTTCTCCGACGGAATGACAAGAACGGCTGATTGTGCCCGTAAAACCCGCCGGCGCCTGATGGCTGCGTTTGTTCAGATGCACGCCTCCCAAGCCATAATCCGCTGCCAGTCCGAAACAATCATGAAGCACGATTTTCGGATAATGGATGGCCGGAACCTTATCCAGTAATCTGCGTAATTCATCAGCATCGCCATCCGGTTTGCGCAAGTGAAGACGTTGCATTCCTTCCTCGAAAAGATGCGTCAGTACGACACTTTCTCCCCGGAAAAAGTAGGGCGTAGTAATTACGATCAGCCTTTTCATCCTTTTATTTTTATAAGTGGGACCGGATTGAAGAAATGGTTGAGAGGCCCGTGTCCATGCCCGGTCTTTACATCGGCTCCGGCATCGAGGGCTGCCGTTATATAGTTTTTTGCCGAACGTACGGCATCCGGCAGTTCTTTTCCTAATGCCATATAGGCGGCAATGGCCGACGAGAGCGTGCAACCTGTGCCATGTGTGTTCAGAGTATGAATGGTCGGAACTGCCAGCCGGAGCGGGGCTTCATCGCGTGTAAACAGGATATCGGCCATTTCTTTGCCTTCCAGATGTCCGCCTTTCATCAGTACGGAACGGCATCCCAAAGCCAATAGTTTCTGTGCGGCCATTTCCATTTCTTCCTCGTTGCATATCGGTATGCCGGAAAGGAAAGCCGCTTCGTCTATATTCGGAGTGATCAATGTGACGCGGTGGAAAAGCTCTTTTATGATGACTTCGATTGCTTCGTCTTCCATCAGCTTGCTGCCGCTGGTGGAGATCATGACCGGATCGAGGATGATTTTCGACGGGGAGAAACGATCGATCGAACGGGCTACGATCCGGGCTGCTTCCCGGTTATGCAACATTCCGATCTTGACGGCGTCGACTGTCAGGTCTTCAAATACGGCATGAATCTGTCCTTCGACAATCTCCGGGGAAATAGCTTGTATTCCTCTTACACCCTGTGTGTTCTGGGCTGTGATCGATGTGATGGCAGAGGCTCCGAAGACTCCTAAAGCCGAAAATGTTTTCAGATCCGCTTGAATGCCGGCACCGCCGCCGCTGTCTGAACCGGCTATAGTAAGTGCCACCGGATAGCGGAACATCGTGTTTCTTTTCATTTCTACATATAAAAGGAGGGAAAAAGCCTTGTCTGTTGTTTCCTACGGCGGCATTACCCGCATCAGGTTCATGAGGGTATAATCTCAGCCCGTTAACAGTATGGCACCCCTTTCGGAGGACAAAGGTAGGAAGATTTTTTATAATTGGAATATTATGTGCGTGTTTTGGAACACTCTGTAAAAAGAATCTGTTATACTTTTGCAGCGGTTTAATTAGGGATAAAGTAAAAATAAAAGGATAAGGAATTGTGATGGGGAAGAAGATTGTTTTTTTGCTGGCATCCTTGTTTATGGCATGCATGGCAAACGGACAGAATACGATCATAAAAGGAATCGTAACCGATTCGATTACAGGGGAAGGATTACCCTACGTTTCTCTTATATTTAAAGGAACGACAATAGGCACGGCAACAGACGGGGATGGTAATTTTTCATTCTCCGCATCGACCGATGTCAAAAACCTGGAGGTGTCTTATCTCGGATATGATACGAAAGAGGTGAAAATCATTCCGGGTAAAACGAATAATCTGAAAATAAAATTGGCTCCGAACGGAATCGCCTTGAATGAAGTTGTCGTTAAACCAAAGAAGGAGAAATACAGCAAGAAAGAAAATCCGGCTGTCAAGTTTGTAAAGCAGGTCATTGCCTCACGGGAGAGTAACGATCCGCGTAACCACGACTATTTCCAATACGATCAGTATGAGAAGATGGTGTTTGCGATGAATGATTATCATCCTAAACCTAAGAAGAACGGAAAACCGGGTAAATTCGATTTCCTGGTCGATTTTATCGATACGCTCGATGTCGGTACGACTATTCTTCCGGTTTCGGAAAAGGAAAAAGTCGAATCGGTCTACTATCGTAAAGAGCCGAAGTCGGAGAAGCGTCTTGTAAAAGGGAATAAATCATCCGGCGTGGATGAAATCTTCTCGCGTGATGGTATCCAGCAGTTCTTGAATGAGGTTTTCCGGGAAGTCGATATTTTTAAGAATGACATTCCTTTGTTCTTGCAGCGGTTTGTCAGCCCGCTCTCTACTATCGGGCCGAATTATTACAAGTATTATTTGCTCGATACGTTAAATGTAAACGGACAAAAATGTGTGGATCTGGGATTTGTCCCTTTTAATTCGGAGACATTCGGCTTCACCGGGCATCTGTTTGTTACGCTCGATTCTACATTCTTTGTACAGAAAGCGATCCTGAATGTGCCTAAAGATATCAACCTGAACTTTGTATCCGGAATGACGATCGAGCAAACGTTTGAACGTACGCCCGACAGTACGCGGATCATTACGAAAGACGATATCAATGTCAATTTCAAATTGAGCGAGAAATCAAAAGGCATGTATGCGCGGCGCTTGAATATCTACAGCAACCATTCGTTTGACGAACCCGATGCCGAACGCGCGCTTGTGTTCAAAGAGAGCGCACCTGTCATCACGCTAAAGGATGCTTATCAGCAATCGGAGGATTTCTGGACAAGCAACCGGCCGGAAGAGGCGATTAAGAAGAATCCGAATTCGGTAGAGAAGCTGATGGCTAAATTCCGTTCCGTTCCGATCTTCTATATAACGGAAAAAGTTGTTTCGATCCTTGTCTCCGGATATATCCCGACCAATAAGGATCCGTTGAAAAGCAAGTTCGAGTTCGGCCCCATGAATACGACAATCAGTGGTAATGCGATCGAAGGAGCCCGTTTCCGTGTGGGAGGAACTACGACGACTGCATTTAGTAAAAACCTCTTCTTTGACGGATATATGGCGTACGGTACGAAAGACGAAAAGCTGAAATATGATGCTCTTGTCGAGTATTCATTCAACGATCGTAAGGAATATCGTAAGGAGTTTCCGCTAAACTCAATCCGCCTGGAATATATGTACGATATCAACCAGTTGGGACAGCAATATATGTACGCCAGCAAGGATAATATGTTCCTGGCCTGGAAACGCCAGAAAGATACGCGGGCTACTTATTTACGGCAGGCCGAACTGACTTACTATCACGAACATTATAATGGTCTGGCTTACGGAGCTGTCGTCCGCAACCGTCGTGAATATGCAACCGAATATGCCGTGTTCGACCGGATCGGACCGGATGGCACGATCAGCCCGGTTAAGAGTTATGATATGACGGAGTTGGAATTGAAGTTCCGTTATGCCAAGGATGAAAAGTTCTACCAGACGCGTAACCTTCGCTATCCGATTACGTTCGATGCGCTGATCTTCAACTTCAGCCATGTGATGGCAAAGAAAGATTTGTTAGGTTCGTCGTACGATTATCAACGTACGGATATCGGTATTCAGAAGCGTTTCTGGTTCTCGGCTTTCGGCTATATCGATCTTATCACGAAAGCTGGGAAAGTATGGAACAAGGTTCCTTATCCGTTGCTGATCCTGCCGAATGCCAACCTTTCTTATACGATCCAACCGGAATCATATACGAATATGAATGCGATGGAATTCATCAGTGATGAGTATGCATCCTGGGATTTGACGTATTACATGAACGGAAACCTGTTGAACCGCTTGCCGCTCATCAAGAAGTTGAAATGGAGAGAGGTGTTTTGCTTCCGTGGTATGTGGGGACATCTGACGGAGAAAAATAATCCCATGAATGGGGGAGACGGCTTGTATCTTTTCCCTGACGGCTCTTATACGTTTGGAAAAGCTCCTTATATGGAAGCAAGCGTCGGTATTGAAAACATATTTAAGTTCCTCCGTCTCGATTATGTATGGCGTTTGAACTATCGCGATCATCCTGGCATCCAAACGAAAGGTGTTCGTTTTATGATGCGAATGTCATTTTGATCAAAGGGAACATAGAATAAAAAAGGTGAAAGCTCGACTTGCTATGCAAATGAACTTTCACCTTTTCTCTTTTGTATGAATGTAATTCCTTCTTAAAAAGCCTCTGTCATGTTCATATAGACTTGCATACCCGGTTGTCCGGGTTCCTTGCCTATATCCAGCCTGAAGTTCTTCCCCGGCTGCATCTGAAACCGGAGACCGGCTCCGAAATTCAATTTCCATTTGTCCCAGTCAAAAGGAGTCTCGCCGATCGTTCCGGTACCGACCCATGCTACGAAACCGCATTTTGCCCAGAAGTTCCCACTTTTATATTTTGCCGGGGAGCCGAACATATGACGGTATTCAACGATTCCGTAAGCCATCGATTTATCCCGGTATTTACCCATATAGTAACCGCGAAGGTCGAAAGGAGAGCCGAAAGTCGGGAGTTCCGTAAAAGGAACGTCCCCTAAACCGATCTGGCTTTTAGCAATCCAGGCAAGTGTACTGCGCGGGCGGAATACGTTTTTAAATTGCCGGTATTCAAGTTCTAAGATCTCATAGTTATAAGCACCTCCCAGATATTTACCGAACAGTTTGAAATTAGCCCCTAACAACATACCACGTGTAGGTGTTGCCACATCGTCGCGTGTGTCATATTGGATGAGTCCACCGATGCCGACATTGAAGTATTTTCTTTTGAACTTTTGAAAATAAGGATCTTCTTCCATCACCGGGTTAACATCCGAAACTTTTGTATAGTTCAGGTCGAACAGGCCTCCCAAATAGAAGTGCGGACGGACTTCCCATACAAATCGCGGATACAATTGGAAATAGCTCCTATGGAACCGGGTAGTGGAATCGCTCCTTTCCAGATTCTCGGCTTTTTCAAATCCTTTGCCGTAATAGTGTGAAGGCTCGTTCCGATAACCGTAGTTCATGTAGATGCGGAAACGGTTCTCATTGAAGAAAAACGTCCCGGCGCCTGCAACAACAATGGTCCCGTTTATAGACAGATTCAAACCGGCAGGCAGGAAAGAACGTTGGGAAACCGTGTCCTGTTTATTCATTCGAAAGCTGGCAAGGACGGCACCGCCCACTCCGAACGAGGCTTCCGGCGTATAGGAAGGCCCACCGAGCACGGACCACCATATATTTTTGTGAGCCCGGATGGAATCTTTACGCAACTGGCGATAGTAGCGTTTCAACTGCTTTTCGTTCAATTCCACACCGTCTACAGTGACAACCTCCTTTCGAGGCACGGTATCTGAAGGAGTCGTTATTTCTTCAGAGGAGAGTGCGACAATATCGCGTTGCTCCTGAGCCTTTACCGGCAAAGATATTGCAAGTAAAGAGGCTCCCGCAAATACAACAAAATATTTAAACATTGACTAATCCTATTAATACAGGCAAAAGTATAAAAAAATCGGATTCATTTGGAGTAAAGATAATATTTAAAATCAAATTCCGAGATTCCGGTTATCAATAAAAATAGAACATCAAAAAAGTAATTTACTTTGTAAAATAATATTTTACTATTATCTTTACGAAAGTTACAAATAGACGTTTATTGGTGGTCAATTTGCCTCGTAATGATGGCATAATATTTTATTGTGAAACAAAGATACACGAGATATGTGCAAAAAACGATTGTTTTGTAAACAAACCACGCGTATTTATTGTTTCTTATTAAGAGACATTATATTAATAACAGAACCTGGCAACCTTAAGAAGTCCTGACTGGCAGGCACACGAAGATGAAGATTCAGTTTGAAATTAAGGAAAAATTGCCTGATATTATTGCAGAAATAATGCATTCAGACAAATGGCAAACGAAAGTCCTGGAAAAAATGCACGGGCTGGAGCGGGTAACAATCAAAGATCCGAACTACGAATCAGAAGCTTGTATTGAAATCTGGCAGCATGAAATCCATATCCGGACTGCATGGTCTAATTACACGTATCGTATTTTTACTCGTGGAAATGCAGTCTGGTGTGAATATATCGGAGCTTATCGCGGTTTACTTGAGCAAAAGCTTTTACCAGCTCTTACGCCTAAAATGAATATTTTGGATTCGGAAGTGGTGGAAAGTTCCTTAACCGGGAATAAAAGGCAAACTTTGCGTACTTATAGTTCGGAAAATCTGAAATTAAAGAATTTCCGCCGTGATAACTTTAAAGAGGAATATAATGTCGCATCTCCACAGGATCATCCGACTGTTGTATATGACGAATATATAAAGGAAGGCATGCCGATGCCTTCACCTTACAGTGGTAAATAAATCCGGAAGGCCGGTTGCAGATATTAAGAGCGAAGACTTTTCCTGGCGGACAGGGAAAGTCTTCGCTTTTATTTGACTAATTGCTATTCTTTCTGATTCACGTTAGTACGGATAAATTTGTTGCTTTCCCGTAAGGTCTCTTCCATGATAAACTTCTAATTCTTCGACTATAAATAACGTACCTTCTAATAATAAGGTATAGGCGAGAATGGCCGCTGGAAAAGTATGCTTCCCAAAAGTTGTGTAAGAAAGGAAAAGCAGTGAAGATGGGTATTTTGGAAAAAGAGACAATAAGCTTTGGCATATGAACTGATGAGTATATGTGAAATAACATTAATGATATGCTGCAAAACATACTGTTTTCGTCCTTGTTATGCAATAAAACATATAAAAAATCTTGCTTTTTGATCGAAAAGTGTTATATCATTTGGCGGAATAGGGCTTTTGCCCGTATATTTGCAACCGTTAAAAACAAGAAAGCGATTCCTTAGCGAAGGTGAAACCCTTGTTTACTTCCTGAAAATCAGGAGTCGGAGGAGAAAGTTATTAAATGATACTCCGATTAAGTTTAACATAAAAATGATGATATGAAAGTAAGAGCTTATGTTCTCTTTGTTGCGGTTGCGCTGCTTGCAGTGTCTGCCGGGACTAAAAACGCAAAGCCGACAGTCGGTGTTAACCCTGGCGACCTTGCCCCGAGAATAGAGTCTTTAGGAAACGAAAGCAATTTCAGTTTCCAAAATCATTCAGGACGTTACACATTGCTGAATTTCTGGGCAGCTTACGATGCTGAATCGCGGGCCCGTAACGTTCAATTATGGAATGAAGTTAACAAGTTGAGTTCAGACAAGATTGCGATGTATTCGATTTCATTGGACGAGAAAGAATCCATCTTTACCGAAACGGTAAAGGCCGACAAACTGGTAGGCACGATGCAATTTCACGAAGGACTCGGCAGAAAGTCAGAATTGTTTGGGAAGTATAACCTGCAGAAGGGATTCCGTAACTTCCTGATTGACGACAAGGGTGTTATTATTGCCGCCAACGTAACCCCGGAAGATCTGACGAATGTATTGAAGAAGAGTTAATCAGTAGATTATTATTTAAAAAGAGCTGTTCCTTGTTAAGGGGCAGCTCTTTTTTTGTATATTTGCCTCACATCGAATTACTTGACTAAAGTGACCTGCCGGACGATGGAGTACGTTGAAGATCGATAACGAGATGGTTGCAGAGTTCGACGCAGGATCACAAAAAAGAACCGGCCGTATAAATTAGATGTTTATACGGCCGGTTCTTTTGCATCCCCGTGCAAGCACGGGGATAAAGTGCTTTTATATAATCTGCTTTATCATCTCCACCACTTTCGGGACAGCTGCTTCAACCACCGGCGTCAGTTCCATACCGACCTCGCTGATGTCTTCGACAGAGACGACGATCAGTTGGATGTCCGGGAGCTTCTCCGTCAATATCATAGCTTCGATCATGTCGCGAAGGCCGATTTCGTGCGCACTCATCAAAGGCGGGAAGTCCGTAGCATAGCGCGGGCGTATCAGGCGGACTGTTCCCGGCGGGTTGCTGTCGAGCGTTGCGTCGACCATAATGATCCGGTCGTAGTCCTGTATCCAGCTTATCAGATGCAGCCCGCCTGTGCCTCCGTCCATCAAGGAGACGTTGGAAGGCAGTTCCTCCTTTTCGAGGGTGCGGATCACGTGGATGCCGACGCCTTCGTCTTTCAACAGCAGGTTGCCGACACCCAGTACCAATATATCCTTATTCATTCTTACGGGCGGATTTAGTGATTACTTCTGCATTTTCCGTCACCTCTTCCTTGTCTGCAATATCTTCTTCGATGAACTTCCAACCGCCGATGATGGAAGACGTTTCGCCGCGCTGTTCGATATAATCATGGTAGAATACCAGATAAACATGCACGATGGCGAAAAGGATGAAGAACCACATAAGGAAATGATGAATCTCGCGTGCCATCAAATCGCCGCCCATCAAGGGAATCGTCCAGGCGAACAGTTGCGGGAAGATAGACTCGCTCATTTTGGCATAGAGGCCGAACCCTGTAATGGATTGCAGCAGGAAGGCCCAGAACGTAGCGAAATAGATCACGCTCGCCAACGCATTATGCCCGATACTGTCCACCGGCTTGTTCTTGATCATCAGGATATCCACCTTGATCACCTCGATTATCTCCTTCCACTGCGACTTCTTCAACGGGATGAAGTTGTTCCAGCGTGCATACCGGTTCCCGACGAAACCCCAATAGAGGCGGAACACGAAGTTGAAGAAGAACACGAATGCAGCCACGAAATGGATGAAACGTACCGTGCCGAACCAGTAACTGAAATTGGCCTCCGTCTCTGTCATGATGGCGGGCGGATCGGCGATGATGAAACCGGTGATGCAGAGTATCACGATACAGAGTGCATTCAGCCAGTGGTAGACGCGCACGGGAAGTTCCCATACATATACTTCTCTTAAACGTTTCTTACGACTTTTCATTGACCTGCTTTTTTAGAACGTATCCATTTGATGCACATATTTCCCTTCTTCGTCATACAGGTGCACGGCACATGCCAGACAGGGGTCGAACGAGTGGATCGTACGAAGGATCTCCAACGGTTGCTTCGGATCGTGTATCGGCGTACCGATCAGGGATGATTCGTAGGCGGACAGCTTGCCTGTTTCGTCACGTGGAGAGGCATTCCAGGTAGTCGGTACTACCATCTGGTAATTCTTCACTCTGTTGTTTTCTATCACGATAAAGTGGGCCAGCGCACCACGTGGCGCTTCTGTCAGGCCGACGCCCTGGGCATGTTTCGGCCAGGCTTCGCTTTCCCACATATAATGGTTGACCATGCGGGAGTCGCCGTTTTCGAGGTTCTTGATCAACCGGTCGTAGAACTCGAGCGCCCAGTCAGCCGTGAGTTTCGTTTCCAGACCGCGGGCAGCCGTGCGTCCGAGGGTGGAAAAGAGGGCTTCGGCCGGCAGGTCGAGTTGCTTCAGCGTGTCGTCGATCAGAGACTTCTGAGGCTCCTTGCCGGCGGCATAGGCGACGATCATGCGGGCAAGCGGACCGACTTCCATCGGTTCCTCTTTCCAGCGCGGCGTCTTGATCCAGCTGTATTTGTCATCGACATTCAGGTGGGTGTAAGGGGGACGGGGACCTGTATAGTTCAGGTTCGTCTCGCCGTCATATGGGTGCAGGCCGGCTTTATCGCCCTGCGTGTAGTTATACCAGGAGTGATAGATATACTCCTTTATTTCTTCGGGAGAGTTGGCGTCGACAGGATGCACTTTCGACAGGTCGCGGTCGAGGACGATCCCGCGCGGCATCTTGTAGTTGTCCGTCTCGCCGTATTCGTACATCGGGAAGTCACCGTAGGCGAGATAGTTCTTCACACCGCCTCCCAACTTGCTCCATTCATCCTTGTAGACGTTGGCGATCATCAGCAGGTCGGGGATATAGACCTGGTCGATAAAGGTCTTTGCCTCCTGTAACTTCTGTTTGACGAGGTCCAGGCGTTCGGTGTTGATCGCGTTGGCTTCGTTCAGGTCGATGCTGCACGGCATACCGCCCACCAGGTAGTTCGGGTGCGGGTTCTTGCCACCGAATACGGCATGCACCTTGACTATCTCCTTTTGCCATTCGAGGGCTTCGAGGTAGTGGGCGACGGCGATCAGGTTCTGTTCGGGTGTCAGCTTATAGGCCGGATGTCCCCAGTAACCGTTGGCAAAGATGCCAAGCTGCCCGCTCCCCACGAACTTCGTGAGCCGTTCTTTCAGCGCCGTAAAGTAGCCGGTGGAGCTTTTCGGCCAGGGCGACAGTTTCTGGGCGAGCAGCGAAGCCTCGGCGGGATCGGCTTTGAGGGCAGATACGACATCCACCCAGTCGAGCGCGTGCAACTGGTAAAAATGGACGACATGGTCGTGCATATACAGCACGGCGGTCATGATGTTGCGCACCATCTGCGCATTTGGCGGGATGACGATATCGAACGCATTCTCTACCGCCCGCACGGAGCAAAGCGAATGGATGGAGGTGCACACCCCGCAGACACGTCCCACGAACACCCAGGCGTCGCGCGGGTCACGGTCTTTTACGATCGTTTCGATTCCGCGCACCATCGTGCCCGAGCTATATGCGTCTTTGATCTTTCCATTCTCTATATCGGCCTCGATCCGGAGATGGCCTTCTATGCGGGTAAGCGGATCTACTACTATTCTTTCTGACATGGCTCTTAGTAATTAAAATGGATAATTGATAATTGAAAATGAGTTAGATGGTCGACTTGCTTTCGGGCTCGTCGTTGTCGATCAACTCTTTCTTGCGGATATTGGTGGCTACGGCATGCACGGCGATACCGGCAACCGTGGCAGCACCAACAGCCAGGCCGATCTGGTCGGCAGTCGCTTCGATACCGAAACCGTGCACGTCGGGCAACCGTTTGTAGAAGGGGCTCATGTCCCAGAAACCCGCTTCACTACAGCCCAGACAAGGATGTCCGCTCTGAATCGGGTAACTGGTGCTTTCGTTCCATTTTATGATACCGCAGGCATTATAAGTATTCGGTCCTTTGCAACCGACCTTATACAGGCAGTATCCTTTTTTTGCATTCTCGTCGTCGAAACTTTCGACAAACAAGCCGGCATCGAAATTGGCGCGGCGGTAACAGGTGTCGTGCACACGGCGGCTGTAGAACATCTTCGGACGTCCCAGCCCATCGAGTTGCGGCATCCGGTCATACGTCAGCATATAGACGATCACGCCCGTCATCACGTCGGCGATAGGAGGGCAGCCCTGCACGTTCATCAGCGGTTTGCCTTTGATCAGCTTGTGGATGGCTTTCGCCCCTGTCGGGTTCGGGTTGGCGGCCTGCACGCAACCGGCGGATGCGCAGTTGCCCCAGGCGATGATGGCTTTGGCGCCTTCGGCACATTCCTCGACGATCTGCATCGCGCTCTTTCCGCCTACGCAGCAGTAGGCCTCGTCTTTGGTCGGGATGGAACCTTCGATCATCAGGATATATTCGCCCCAGTATTTCTTCATAGTCTCCTCCTTGCAGGCTTCGGCCTGCAAGCCGGAGGCGGCCATCAGTGTTTCCGTATAGTCGAGCGAGATGTTATCGAACAGCAGGTTGCCTACCGTAGGATGATAGGAGCGGATGAACGATTCGCTACAGCAGGTGCATTCCTGCAAGTGAAGCCAGATAACCGGCAGGCGCGGCTTCGTTTCCAATGCTTTTACTACCTGTGCCACACCGCTGGACTCGAGTCCGATCAGAGCGGCAACTGTGGTACAGAATTTCAGGAAATCCCGGCGGGAGATGCCTTTCTCTAAGCATTCTTCGTAGATAGACGGTCTTTTGTGTTCCATATCTTAGTCAATTATAGATGATTCATATTTCGGAGGTCACTCCATCCTTACCGGTGAGGTCGCCCCTTACGGAAGGGCTTGTCAGCAGATCCTCGGTAACTGCTCTCCACTGAGCATATCGACAATCCGGTAGTTCCCATATAACGTTTTCATTTTAACGAAAGCATTGCCCTTTTCCGGAATACGGCCGATGATAGTGGCATTCTTCCCTTCCGGACAGTTTTGCATAATGGAAAGTGCCTGTTCCGCCTTTTCTTCCGGCAGGATCACCAGCACCAATCCTTCGTTGGCGATATAGAGCGGATCGAGCCCCAGGATCTCCGAAGCACCGCGCACGGCATCGGGAATAGGGAGTGATGCCTCATCCAGGACGATCTCGACGCCGGCAGCCTGTGCAATCTCGTTCAACGTGCCGCTTATACCGCCTCGTGTCGGATCGCGTAGGACATGGACTTCCTCTATCTGTTCCAACAACCGGCCAATCATATTGTTTAACGAGGCAGTGTCGCTTTCCAGATTGGTTTCAAAACCTAAGCTCTCACGGGCAGAGAGGATCGTGATGCCATGAACGCCGATCGGTCCGCTGCAGATCACCACATCACCGGGCTGCGCCCTGTCGGGAGCGATGCGGACCCCTTCGGGAACAACGCCGATACCGCTTGTGTTGATAAACAGCTTGTCGCATTTGCCCCGCCCGACGACTTTCGTATCGCCGGCGACAATCTGTACCCCGGCACGGTCGGCAGCCGCTTTCATCGACCCGGCAATGCGCCGGAGGTCAGCAAGGGGCAACCCCTCTTCGAGAATGAACCCGGCTGTCAGGTATAGCGGTCGGGCGCCACAGCAAGCGAGATCGTTCACGGTCCCGTTGACTGCCAAGTCGCCTATGTCGCCGCCGGGAAAGAAGATCGGATCGACCACGAACGAATCGGTCGAACAGGCCATCCGTCCGGATTCCACCGGGAAGACACATCCGTCGTGGTCCTGTTCCAACAAGGGATTGCGGAAAGCAGGATAGAAGATGCTGCCGATAAGTTCGTGTGTGAGCCGTCCGCCGCCGCCGTGTGCCAGCAGCACGCAGTCGGAACCGGGAAAGGGGATGGGGCAATTGGGTGTTATCATATCGTTATCTTATTTATATCTGTAATAAGCCGCACATACGCCTTCGGATGATACCATCGGTGCGCCGGCCGGGTGATCCGGAGTGCAACTAAGGGGGGATAAACGAAACGCATAAAAACAGACAACCCCAATATTATACGTGATTCACTGTAAAACAATAGATTAAGCATAAGAGCACGCAAGACAAAATGAAAAACAAGAAGCGTAATTCAGTTGAATCGGTTTGAACTGGTGTTTAATTTTTAAAGGGATTTGAACGGTTTACCGGAAATAGGCTTTAATCGGATGGTTGATGTAGTTTAATATTGGGGCTGTATGGGCGTAAACGGGGCACACAGGGACGTTTCTCCGGCTTGGTTGATAACTTGGCTGCCGGGAGAATAAAGAGGCTTAAAACGGCCTCTTTTCTTTTGCCCTATTGTTGTGTGTGAGTGGCTCAATATATAGGCGTATTATTCCATATAGTTATTATTTAGTATATTTGCGACAAAGAAAATACTAAATGAGTTATGACGAAGGTTATTCATGTACATTTGATCTACGAGAAGAAAAACTACTATTTCGGTAGCATATCGGCCATCTTTGACGTACTGAGTGAGGCAGAGGTTGGCATTACCAAAAACAGCCTTCTGCACGCAGGTTTGACCGATGGAGGCTGCAAGATTACTAAACGGGCAATGATTGTCCAGTCACACCTAATAAGAGCCTGTAAGTAGTTGTTTTATTTATATTTAAACCATATTTGAACGGCATTTTTGGGAAAGCGGTATTTTTTACCTATTTGAACGGTGAAAAATACCGCTTTTTGTGTGTTTGGTAGGACAGTTGGTAGGACGAAAGGTAGGACAGAAATAGCTTTGCAAAAACGAAATGTATCTAAAGGTAGGACATTTGGTAGGACATAATATTGGTCTTTTTATACCGATTTGACAATACAAACAATCATTTTTTGTTGAAAAATAATGGATTTTACGAATATTGGGTGGTACAAATTATATTATTTCATTCATTGAGTAGTATATAATTTGAGATAAAACACCGTTTGTCTGCTTGTTATGTATTATTACCCCTGCAAACCTTTCGCTTTTCGTATTTATTTCCGTATCTGTATCGCCCCATTGCTATACTCTTTCGTTACACAACCCAGTACGAGATAAATATGCCGAATCTCACCTTTGGGAACAGAAAATGGGGCATGAATTTGGCAACCATCCGGATAAGTTTCCCGGTTGGTGCTGTAGGCCATGAAGCAGTCGCCTTTATCTTGTAGTTGTTTTGTTACCCTGTATTCGGTCGTTTCAATCACATAATTACGGCCGTTCATAATGAGTTGTGGGTTGTTCACCCGTTTCAGGGCAAGGATGGAACCACTGGGGTACTCCACCATGCTGTCACCATAATGTCGTATGGCAGCTGTCGCTTCCGGGAACCAGTCTCCAGCATCAATCCATTCAGCGGGAGAACTGGAGTTTGTGTTGGCCACACGATCGTTCAATCCGCCAATAGTGGATACATCATCATAAAAGGGGATTAGGTTCTTTTTGGCTGACAAAACCTCCTCTTTCTCCGCTCCCTTGTCACCCATCAGCAACACTCCCTCACTTTTCAGCATGGAACCACGACCGGTAATCAACCAATCTGTATTTATTTCAAACTTATTTGAAATGTCATATATAATATCATAAGAGGGTTTAGCCCCACCATCTCTAAAGAGTCGAGAAATTTTCTCAGAACTTTTATAACCAAGTTCTTTTGATAAAGTTAGGCTATTTATTGAATAATAAGACATTAGCTCTTTTATTCGAGACACAACATCATTGCTCATAAATTGTAATTTCAAATTAGTTTGTATTTTCTTCCCCGAAAAGCTTTATTTATTTCAAAGAAGTTTGTAATATTGCACCGTAATCAGAATATGACCACGCTCCAAAGATATGAAAAGGCGGTCATATAAACGAATTTTAGAAGTAAAACTTGAAAATGCAAAAGATATGACACAGAAAGAATTTGAAGATCGTACAGGATGGCTAATAAAAGCAGAAGACTTTTATATCATCAACAACCTTTACATGGCTACAGAAATGGATAAAGACGTGTTTTGTAAGGAGTTCAGGAGTATGCAGGCAAGTGGAAAACTGGAAATCCGTCAATCATTAAAAGAAATTGGCAACCGTATAGGCACTATGGAGGCTGAAAATCAAACAATAAAAAAAGCGATGAGACTGCGGAACGCCGACCTTGCCGACTTTCTGATAGGAAAGGCGCACACGTATGACGACACCGACTTCCGTAACCAAGCGGTGAAGTTGGTAGGTGAAGCGGATGTGGTCAAACGGACTATCGAATTAGGGCTTCCGCTTTGGGACGAAGATAGAAAGTTTGTCCTTTTAATGATAGAAACACAAGGCTAATAGATTGCAGGTTAACTGACAACCCGGAAAGACGGGCGGGCGATTAGTTCAGGCAGGTAGAACAGGCGAAACTTACCCACAGAAGCCATTGTCCCCGGTTCGAATCCGGGATCGCCCACAAGAAATAACGATAAAAAATTTAAGAATATGAAAGCGATTAGAGTTATCGTGAATTTTCGCGAGTGGTCTAAGGTCAAGGACTTTTTAGACCGGTTTAAAGGTGAAGAAGATACCTTCATCTACCAAGTGGATAACGTGACGTTTGTTGCCGTATTCAACGGCGAGTGTACGATAGCTTATTTCAAAGCGGAGTTGGCCAGAACGTTTGACGAAGAATTGATTATTGTTGAACTCAGATAATGGCAAGTAATAATGAAGAAACGAATTGTAGTAGAGTATGGCGAGGTAAGGCGGATAGCCTTACTTATGAACTGTACTTATGAAACGGTATCTCGTGCATTGGCATACAAAAAAGACACCAAGTTGGCGAGAGCGATCCGGAAAATGGCTTTGATGCGTGGAGGCGTCGAAGTGGGTGGTAATGAACCGGCAAATAATGGAGGTCATGAAAGCGGACTGGTTGAAACTGTTTAGCAGTGAACTTGCTTGGTGGAACAGCCTTACCAAGAAGGAAAAGTGGTATGTAGGTTACTTCCTGCTGAGTTTCTTCCTATTGGCAGGCATGGCAGATTATAACCCGGTGTGGGTGATGTTTTTGGTCGTGTTGAACTTCGGCAATTCCGCACGACTGGTAAAAAGAGTGCCGACAGATAGATTAGAGGAGAATTAAATCATGGCAACAAAGAAAGTATATGATGCTTGTTGTAGGAGATTACGATCAATGCCATTGTGCAATCTTAGTAGCAAAAGTGGTTCCAAACGATTATTGAAACCGGATATGCACAAGCTATTTGGAAAGAAAGAACTGGTTTCCAAAATACAGTTTGAGAGAAGCTGCAAAGCTGAACAGGCACGCCACCTTAGAGAGGATCGCATATTGAGCATCCTTTATATAGAACTGAATCCGTATATTGAGAGTTCCGTCGTACATACCAAAATAGTCGCACATACAAAGGATTTTTAAAGAGTCAGCAAAATCTTCACATTGCTTTATTGTAGGAAGGGCTTTTTTAATGGCTTCCTTTTCATTTTTGGCTTCGACTTCAATCCAAAATTGATAAATAACCCGTGGGTCTTCTGATAATAAATCCATAAAGTAACATTTTTCTGCAAATGTAAATAAAACAACTGAGAGATGGAATATTTCAAAAACGAACTATGTGTAACATACGAAGAGCTTACCTCCGGAGATGATCCTGTGATAAAGTTCTATACTTTAAACAAAAATATCACCAGAGGAAATATCAAAACTCTCCAGCGTGGTGGTGGTGAAGGCTCATACGCGCTAATCGTCTATTCCTCGCTCAAAGAGAAATACAAGGTCCGTTATGTGGCGAAATATGGCAATCCAGAAGAAGTATTAAAGTTACAGCGCATGAGAGACAAAGTGAAAACAGACGAAAAGGCAAGGGAGTTTTTCGAAACATTCGAATACGACATGAACGGCGTTCAAACAGGTCTCAGCGAAAAATTGAAGGCGGAATATACACTGAACGCCTCGGTGTTGAACGCGCTTGTTATTGATTTGGAGGTGAAGACACGGAGCCGTAATATGCGAGGCAACAGTCTGAGCACCGTATGGGAAAACGTCGCCGCCACCAGCGAGAACCTGCGCAAAATCTACGGGCATACCTTACCGGAAAACCTGTCGCGCCTGCGGGAGAAAATCAATCGCTACAAGAAAGAAAGCTACGTTTCCCTGATCTCCGGAAAGGTGGGAAACGCCAGCACGGTAAAGATCACCGAAGAGGCAGGCCGTTTCCTAATTGCTTTGAAGCGCAGCCGGGTCCCGGTCTATACCGACATACGGATATTCGAAGAGTATAACCGTGTGGCTCCGGATAAGGGCTGGAAGCCGTTGAAGAGCAAGCGCAGCCTGACGATGTGGTTTGCCCGTCCGGAGATTGAACCCTTGTGGTATGATGCCGTACATGGCGAACTTGCCGCCCATCAACGTTACGGACGCAAGCATCGGACGGAACTGCCTCTGCGTCGCGACACACTTTGGTATGGTGACGGAACGAAACTGAACTTGTATTATCGGGACGAAGATGGAAATATGCGCACCACGATGGTGTATGAAGTGATGGACGCATATAGCGAAGTGTTGCTGGGCTACCATATCAGTGACCATGAGAACTTCGAGGCACAATATAACGCCTACCGTATGGCCGTCCAAACAAGCGGGCACAAACCTTACGAGATTGTACACGATAATCAAGGTGGACATAAACGGCTGGAAAAGGAGAAAGGCACGCAAGAACCGGGATTCTTCGACCTGATCTGCCACGTACACCGCCCGACTGCTCCCTACAGTGGCCAGTCGAAAACGATAGAAAGTGTATTCGGACGTTTCCAGTCGCAGGAGCTGAATAAGGACTGGCGGTTTACCGGCATGAATATCACCGCTAAAAAGGACAGCAGCCGCCCGAATCTGGAGTTTGTCGAGGCGAACAAGGACAAACTTTTCACACTGGAAGAACTGGAGGCCCACTATATCGAGGCACGTAAGGCATGGAACGAGGCCAAGCATCCGGCAACCGGCATCCCCCGCATCGAAATGTACGAAAAGAGCGTGAACGAAGAAACGGACGTTGTGACGGTCTATGACATGGTGGACATCTTCTGGATATGGACAAAGCGACCGGCCACCTTCACCGATTCCGGCATAGAAATCACTATCGGCGGGAAGAAGTTGGCATACGAGGTGTATGAGCGTCCCGGCGTCCCCGACCATAAATGGCGCATGAAGAATACCTACCGTACATTCCACGTGAAATATGATCCGAACGACCTGCGCAGCATCCGGCTTTATTGGGAGGATAAAGCCAAGGAACGCCGGTTTGAACGAATAGCAGAGCCTTACATGGTCATCCACCGTGCCATACAGGACCAGACGGATGGCGAAGCCGCATTCATCCGTCAAGAACAGGAAGCTAACATTCGCGACCGCATCGACCGTCAGGTGATTGCCAAGGAGATTGAATATGCTTATGGCGTGGCTCCGGAACAGAACGGGTTGAGTACTCCAAAGGTGAAGGGCGTAACGAAAGAGGTACAACAGGAAATCGACCGCCGCACGAGGACGTACAGCCGAAAGCCGGAAGAATACCGCATCGGCCGTGTCACCAAGAAAGCCAGCCTGATGACCTGGGACCAGTTGACGGAAAACAAGACAATGGATACCCGCAAGGTGGCCGGTAAACTATAACACTGAAAATAACAACGAATAAAATAGAATTGAAATGGAAGCATTAAGCAACAACGAGAAAGACGCAATCCGCGAAGCACTTCGCGCCTACGTCGCCAAATATCCGAGCCAGAACAAGGCGGTCGGAAGCCTGAAGAACACAAGTGTCGGGACGGTCAGCAACATCCTGAACGGCAAGTACGACAACATCAGCGACAAGATGTTCCGCGACATCGCCGCACAGGTGGGAAACCGGACGAAGGAAACCGGCTGGCAGATCGTGGAAACATCGGCCTATCAAGAAATCCGCTACGCGCTGGACGATGCCCAGCATTGGCGCAACGTGACCTGGATCGTTGGAGAAGCCGGGTGCGGAAAGACAACAACGGCAAACCTTTATACCCGGGAGAACCGGGAAGTGTTCTACATCCTTTGCTCCGAAGACATGAAGAAAGGCGACTTCGTGCGTGAGATAGCACGAAAGGTGGGTATCAAGACGGACGGCCACAACATCCGCGAAATCTGGAGCCTGATCCTGGACGACGTGATACAGATGGACGCGCCCCTCTTGATATTCGACGAAGCCGACAAACTGACCGAACCGGTCTTCCACTACTTCATCAGCATGTACAACAAGCTGGAGGACAAAAGCGGGATCGTATTCATGAGTACCGACTATATCAAGAAGCGTATCAGCCTCGGCCTGCGCCACCAAAAGCCCGGATATAAGGAGTTCTTCAGCCGCATGGGCCGCAAGTACTTCGAACTGGAGGAAACGACCGCGAATGACGTGTATTCCATCTGCGTGGCCAACGGCATACAGGATAAAAAGAAGATCGAAGAGGTGATACGCGACGCTGAGCCGTGCGACTTCGACCTCCGCCGGGTAAAGAAAGCCATCCACCGCGCCAAACGGATGGGCGAATAACAGCATTTTAACAGCATTCAAATACCGTTCAAAGGACATGAAAAGAGCATTAAGCGTAAGGGACATATTGGATAAGAAATACGACACCTTCCCCTTCGAGGGGAAATGGAAAGAGGCGTTCGGCACGCCGGAGCGTGTCGGCGTGTGGTTCATCTGGGGCAACAGCGGCAACGGCAAGACATCGTTTGTCATGCAGCTCTGCAAGGAACTCTGTAAATACGACCGGGTGGTTTATAACAGTCTGGAAGAGGGTGCCTGCCTGACGGTGCAGAACAGCCTACGGATGCACGGCATGTCGGAAGTGAGCCGCCGGTTGGCCTTCATACAGGAGGACATGGAGGCGTTGAAAGCCCGCCTGCGCCGGCATAAGAGTTATAACATCATCGTGGTAGACAGCTTTCAATACACCCGCATGAGTTACCGCGAATACATCACGCTGAAAGAGGCCTTCCCCGGCAAGCTGTTCATCTTCATCAGCCACGCCAGGGGCAAGAACCCGAAAGGCGACGCCGCCGAGAGCGTGATGTACGATGCCTCGCTGAAGATATGGGTCGAGGGCGGGAAAGCCTTCAGCAAAGGACGGTTTATCGGTGAGACGGGCGAGTACGTCGCTTACCCAAAACTGGCCGAGGAGTATTGGAGTGAAAACGGAACAAAATCCTGGAATCATGAATAATACAATTTGATTGGACATGAAAATCATACAAATGAAACCCAAGCAGGGTTACGCGAGACCAGACAATTACGCAGCCTTTTACGGCCTGTTGAAGAAGATGCCGGGAGCAATCAAGGAAGAAATCGTTCTCCAGTTCACGGGTGGACGCACTGATAGCCTGCGTGAAATGTCGCTCCACGAATACAACGAAGCCATCCGATCAATGGAGGAGCTGACACGTATGGAAGAAACCGAAACCGAGCGTCTTCTAAGAAAGAAGCGTTCGGATGTATTGAAACAGATGCAACTGTTTGGAGTCAACACGGCCGACTGGCAGAAGGTTGATGTCTTCTGCCTTGACAAACGGATCGCCGGAAAACGGTTTGCCATGTTGGATTACGAAGAACTGGAACGGTTGCTGGTGAAGATGCGTGCCATCCGCCGGAAACAAAAGGAAGGGGAGAAATGACAATGGCACGATACATCCCTCTACAAGACAAACTGGACGAAATCGAGGAACAGGGCAAACGCCTCCTCCGCCGGCAGGACTACCTGAAGGGAGAACGCGACTTCCTCACCGACATGCTGCTCACCCGCCCGGTAAAGGACATGGAGGCGCAACGCCGCCTCTTACGCGAATGGGACGAGGAAATCGACCGGCTGGAACAGTCGCTCACCTACCTTCGACAGGAATATGCGAAATACAAACAAAGACAGAATAAACAGATGTGTAACACTCAAAAACAAACAACAACATGGAAACAATGAAACAAACCGTCGAAATGACACCGGAAGAAAAACAAGAGTACGAAGCCTTCAAAGCAGCACAGGCCGAAAAGAAAGCCAAGGAACAAGCCAAACGCGACCGCGAGGCTTATAAGGAACTGGTGGACGAAACCATCGAGGAAGCGATTATGAGACTGCAAGCTGTCAGCCATCACATCAAGACAGACAAGCAAAATGTATTGAACGACTTCCGCCGCGTCATCGACATGAAGTCGGAAGTATTGAAACTGAAAAAGGACGGCCAGCGTTCGGACACCTTCACCAACTCAGCCGGGGACAAACGTATCACGGTCGGCGTGTATGTCACCGACGGATACCGCGACACGGTGGAAGACGGCATCGCCATCGTGAAGGAATATATCGAAGGACTGGCAAGCGACGCCAAGACGCAATCGCTTGTGAAAATGGTGTTCCGCCTGTTGGCCCGCGACGCGAAAGGCACACTGAAAGCAAGCCGTGTCGTTCAGCTCCGTAAAATCGCCGAAGAGACCGGATCGGACCGCTTCATGGAGGGCGTACAGATCATCGAAGAGGCCTACCAGCCCGCCATCAGCAAACAGTTCATCCGCGCCGAAGTCAAAGATGAAAACGGGGCTTGGACCAATATCCCTTTAGGCATGACAGAAGCGTGAAAGTCAAAACCGCCACCCTCACCCCCGGCCGTTGGATATACGTCTGCCCCTGCGGCTTCCGTTACACCGCCTGCCGGGTGGTGAGGACCTCCGGCAAATGGATGGTTTACTGCTTCAAATGCAAACAACAAACCGGAAAATATTATAAGATCATGGACGAACGACTGGAATTTGAAGAGAACTTCAACAATAAACTGAACTGTACCTGCTTCACGACGATCCGCCTCCACCATCCGGTGAAGAATGCCATCGGCGCAGTGAAGCAAATCTATCTGAAAGGCATCTGGAAAGGCAACGCAAAGATCATGCACGCCGCCACTCTCACGCTCGACCGCATCAACCTCCCGATGGCGAAACTCGACACCGGCCTCATGCCGGAAGAGTGCCGCCGGTTGATCAAATCGCTCAACAGACGACATCCCATCAACTGGGCGACGCAACCGCTAGATTATCTGGTGCTGGAGTATATTAAGGAATCAAAAGAACCGAGTTTATTTTAAAGAAGAAAGGAGAATAATATGAGCGAAATGAAACACATTTTGGAAATCAACCCCGACCGCTACGGCACACGGACAGAAACCCGCTACGCCTCCGGCTTCACCTGCCCCCGTTGCAGTGGCCAAGGCGGTTTTCCGGATACGAACGGCCACGGTAACCGCATCTTTATCCCCTGCGACCTCTGCGACGGCACCGGCAAGGTGAGAGCCAACATCACGGTGGAATGGGAAGCGGATTATGAATCATAGACGAACAAATATGAATTAAAAATAGGAGGATTTATGAACAACATTTTAGAACGATTCAGAAGAAAGCAGGAAAAGCGTCGCTTGAATGCACAGCGACCAATCGGCGCAGAGATAACGGTACCCAAACGTGAAAAGACAATCCCGCCACACATCGTGGCCTGTAAAGTGTGCGGGGGGAAAGGGATAAAGGAAGGCGATACTTGCCCGCAGTGCAAAGGTTCCGGCCGGGTGATCGTGTCGTGTGAGGTAACAACGTATGTGACGGCTTATGTACCGGAAAAACAATTTTAAAACAATGAATTATGGGATATGACTTAATACCTAAGAAAGAAGGGGTCGATAGTAAAAGCGGAATGATATTTACATGGCCCGTCATACTGAATGAAACAGGAGCTTGCTACCTGTTCGGCTATGGAGATTTTAAATTCGAACCGGGGAGATACATTTATGACGGTTCCCGAAAAGATGGGAGTCCGGTAAGCAATGACGGATTCGAGGTCACAAAAGAGGAGGCCGTTATCATGGCAAGGATGTTCAAAGGATATGTCTCTGTAAAAAGGGCATTACGGGAAGAATGGGATAAAAAGACGGAAAGAGAACAAATCATGATTAAAAGCATGATGGGGAATAAAGTCGAGCCACCCGCCGAAGAGTTCTTGCACAAAGTAGAAATGCTGGCGGATTTTTGCGAACAGTCGGAAGGGTTTAATATATATTGAAACAGACAAGGTTATAAATATTTAGAACCTTATGGTGTATAGGTCAACCGTAGATAATTTATGAATAAAAGATTTTCAGGAGCATTTTGTGGAACTGTAGTTGTATGGGCCATTGTGATCGTCGTATTTGGTGGTTTATATGGATATCCCCGGTACAATGTTTGGCAGCAGGAAATGTCAGGAAAAGCAGAGTTTGCCAAAGCAGAACAAAACCGGCGTATTAAGATCGAGGAAGCAAAGGCAAATTTGGAAGCCGAGAAACTGAACGCGCAAGCAGAAGTAGAACGAGCCAAAGGAGCAGCGGAGGCCATTAAAATTGAAAACGGGAGCATCACGCCGGCCTACATTCAATATTTGTGGGTCCGACAACAAAATAACCTGAACGACAAAACGGTTATTTATGTTCCTACCGAAACGAATTTGCCAGTGTTAGAAGCCTCGCGAAATAACAAACAATGATGGCCATGAAAGATTTGAGTTTAATGCCAAGTGTTGCCCAATGTATCAAAGATGCAGAAGGAACGATTGAGTGTATCAAGGAAAGAATGCCTCGTTTAAGAAGCCGGGACGCGAAACGGCAAAGCAAAAGAAGCCTTGAATTTCTCGAGGCGGTAGTCCACCACCTGAAACGGTTGCAACAAATGGATGACAGAACAACACCCAATGGTAAATAACCAAAAATCGGCTCACAGATTTAGAAATGTACTTCTTCTGTGAGCCAACTTTTTGTTTGTCAAATGGAGCGGATTTCGTAATTTTGCAAAAAGCAAAGTCACCATGCAACAGTACGAACTAAATTTGAATGTTGAAACAATAAAGCCCATCCTCAAGCGCAGACGTTCCCGTGTCTCCGCACAGACGACCACCGGCAAGACCAGTCGCCAGGAACATGTATACAGGCGCAACCGGGAACTGATTGCCCGCTATTACTACTGGACCGAGATACGCCGGAGACGCTTTGACGACGTGATGCGTATCTTGTCGGAGGAGTTCCATGTAGAAGACCGTACAGTTAGCAATGCCTTGCTTGACTTTAGCGATTACTTGGATGGCTTGTACAAGGACAAGAAAGATGTCCGGGAACTGAAGCGGGAATATCCCGGTCGTAACTGGGAAAACTGAAAGCGGGACGGGATGCCCCGCTTTTTCATTTTCAGCACTCCTCGAAGGTCGTATCATAAACGAGCGTGTAGGCTTTCAGACCTCCGGCCATGACGGACGGCCGTCCATTTCGGCGGTTCAAAGGCGAAAGCGTCTCTTCTGCCGTCCATCCTTGCAAGCAGTCGTGTACTTCGCTAACGATCGAATAACGTTCCAAAGCCTTCTTCCTCGCCGTTTCCGGAGCCTTGTTGTATGAATCGCCGTATGGCGGGAAAGCCAGTTTCAACGTGATGGTCGCTTTGACAAACTGATAAGTGTCATACAGGTCCTTGCAATCGGCATACTGTATGTCGATCAGGCAACAGGGAAAATCCACTGCCGGTCGTAGGGTTGTATTCCCGTTCAACTGCCCCAAGTCTTCATCAATCCAGCGAAGGGCAGGGACTTCCTTTTCCAAATGGTCGCATAGCGCGACAAAAATATCCGCATTCATAAGCTGTTATTTTAGAGTGTTTATATATCCTTCCAGACGGTCGTGTATCTTGTCGGCCAGTTCGTCCGCCTTACCCATGAAGGGACGTGCCGGGATATTCGTCCGGCGTGTATGCTCCCGTACCTGGACATCCCCGTGTTTGGCCGTATGCCGCACATGGGCCGGGACCGTCACCTGCCCAGTAAATCCCTCGTTATGGACCTGGGCATAGTCCACCTTGTCATTCCCGGCGGAGATGACCACCTTGTCGCGCCCGACGTATGCAGGCCGGATACTGCCCAGCAAGTTCCCGCTGTCGATCAGGAGCGACCCGTTCCGGCGCGGGACCTTAGCCGGTGCCCACGGATTGCCGTCGAAGGCCTTCTCGCGGAACCGCTCCTTGTAATACTCCGTGGCGGTCTCGGCCACGATCTGGGCGGCATCGTCCAGCACCTTGTCGGGAAGGCTACCTAAATAATTTTCCAAATCACTGAAATTCATATTGAAATATTTTATATGTTTGCATACGAAGCGCAAAGGTCCGGGGGTGAATAGAATATGCTACCCTCGCGGGTGACGGGGGCATCAAAAAGTCTCGGGCTTGATACAGCGGACCGATGCGTGAACCCGAAGCGTTGACGGGACACCGGCCATCCAATCCGTCCGGGCGGAAAAACCTCGTGCAGGCATTCCCACGGGGCGGACGGACGCAAAGACCCGCCATCGCGCTTACTTTTTCACAAGCAGCCCCCGCCGGTACCGCCAGCGCGGGTCAATCCTCCGGCTTTTCTTCGACACCTCCTTTATGCGCGGGTTTTGTTCTATCTCGAACCAGGTCGCCACCTGATAAACGGTACCGTTCTTTATTTCACAGACCACGTTGATGGCCTTCCCCGCATAGAACTTGATAAAGTTCATGTTCCGGAAATCCTTCGGCTTGACATAGTCGTTTATCCATATCTCGTCCGGATGGGCCAATACGTCCGGTATGCAATCCAGCAGGGGAATACGGACATCCGTATATTTCCCCGTGGTATGTTTGTTGAATACGCTCTCTGTCAGTTCGACTTCCCGGCCTTTGTAGTCCTTTATCAACCTGTGTTCTGCGAACCAGTCCTCCTTTTTCCCGTCGAACAGCGGGGCCTCCCCAGTAGCAGCTGCCAGCCTCTTGCCGAACGAGTCCAACCCGTAATCGTTATAATAGAGACTACCGACCAGTTTGGAAGCCTTTTCAGGAAACTGTTGTATGTACATCTGGTTGCGGGTGAAAACCTCGGCGGTCTTGCCCCGGTTCACGTCCCAATGCTGTGCTTTGTTCCGTTTCCATTCAGGTGTACCGAAATAAGCGTCGCAACGGACTTGTTCGGCCTCCGTGTCCATACCGGTCACCTCATGCGCCATACGTGGTACGACATAACATCGGCATTTCCATCCGTTAGGCGGGAAAATCTTGTCCCACCTCGGATCGTTTGCCGGAAGAACCAGGCCGTCCAGCTTCCGGTGTTCTTCCCTCACTTTGTTATCCCCGGCTGTTTTGTATTCCCAGTAGGGAAAAAGTTTAGTCTTTCCTATCAACCGTTGGTAATTGCTTGCCGACTCAGCTGTCAGAACCGCCGTCTCGTATTCGGTCTGCTGCCACCGCTTGTTGAACACGTCCGTCATCTGGAGTGCCTCTTTGTGGAACTCCTCGAAGCTGCCGCTTTCCCGGAAAAGCCTGTTCAGTTCCTGAAGCTCGGCCAGCGTCTTGGCGGCGGAGAAATGGAACACGTTCATCTCCATCGAGGTGATGAAGGCGTCGTCCCTCGCCCCGTATGTGAAGCCGGTATCGGCCAGCCCAATTGTCTTGGCGCGTCCTTCACTGACGGCCCGGACAAAATCATCCGCAAAGAAACTGAACAGTTCCGCGTCGAAAAGCGTGTTTCCCTTGCCTTCCGCCACCCGATTGATGATCCGGTTCTGCATCGTGTCGTCACTCAGCCGGATGCGGGCTTTTCCACCGGTAGTCGCCCCGTCCTGCGGGGCACGGACGAAAAAATCCCACAGGCGGGCATACCATGTACGGTCCCGGTTCTTGACGTCCGGTTTTATGTCTTTGGGATCATCCGGTTCTTCCTCTTCCGGCGGCAATACGAATTGGGGCTGTTGCTCTTTCCGGGCAATGGCCTCGTCCCCTTCCGGAAGTGGGATGTTATATTTGTCGTAAAGGTAAGACTGCGGGATGGGCAGGATCTCGGAAAGCATAATGGTCTCCGAGACGGAAATCTCCTGCGCCTTGTCCAGGAACTTGAATTTGCCGTTCCCGACCGGATACCCCCGTTTCTCCAGGAGCGGGACGAAATACTTGTTCAACATCCTTTCGACAAACCGGCGGTCTGCCCGGTGTTTCTTTTCCTGTACGGCCAGGTGGACCTGTCCCTGCGCAAGTGAACTGCCGTCCTGCGTGGTCATGGTCTGCCCCAAAACGGTAATCAGTATCTCTTCATTACAAGCACAACGGAAGTCGTTATAAAGGGCACCGTTTCCGGAACTACTGAGTGTCGTCTGCGTGGCTTCCGTCTCTTTAGGTATAACTAAGTAGGGAGCCGACCCGGCCTCCTCGAACGCCTGGATGAGTGCCCGGCGGCTCTGCTCGTCCATGCTGCTGTACTTTCCGATGCGCTGGGGCATACCGAAAAGCTCGACAAACTGCGCCCAATCCCCGAAGCCACCGCGTTTGTAGATGACGAAGGGGGCGGCACGCAGGATGATGCCGAAATCTTCATCCTGGCCGAATTGTATGACCAGGTCGTTTTCCGCATAGGGTATCCCGTGCTCGTCCTCCTCCCTGATGGCAATTTCCTTGGTCTTTGTCCGGATATGCTTGCGCGGGACGGAATAGAACTCGAACCCTTCCAGGAACCGGCACTCGACCACCGACACGCCCCAGAACCGTGAAAGCATGATCTCGCGCAGGAGCGACTCGAACTCCGGCGTGTCCATCAGCGTGTCCATTTCGTCCACACGCTTGCCGTCGATGGTAAAGGCGAGGTCGGCATCCGTCACCGCGTCGATGCGTTTGTCGATGGCATCCGACAGGTAGCCGTCGATCAGGAGGTCGGTAAACAGGTCATACAATTTCGTCCGGTTTCCCAAGTCCGCCAATCGGAGGGCACTCCGCCAGGAACCGATGTCGTTCACCCCGCGATGAATGGGCCGGACCAGTATCTCGGTGTAAACCGGCGGTTGTTTCGTTCCGGTCGAATCCGGGGCTTTTGGGGGCGTTTTCTTTTTTTTCTTTGTCATTTTCGTCTTTTTATTTTCGTTTGATTACAGGGCTGTTTAAACAGCGTTTTAACGGTCTGTCAGAAGTGTTGGCTCCGCTTGGGGTTGCTGCCATACGCGATAGGGCCGATCGGGGTGTCTTTCTCCTGCTCCGCCTCACGATCGGGCAGGTCGGGCGAGACGTCTCCCCGCTGGACGGCCTTCAGCCAGTCGATGGCCCTCTCGTAACGGTCCTGCCGGAATTTCAATTCCGTCCCGGCGTTGCACAGGTTGATAAGGTGCCAGATGGCGATGTCCTTCACGAATATCAGCAGCAGCTGGTTTCGCTTGCTTCCCGACGCGGAGAAGATGCGTGTGCAGTCGAAGCGTGACAGGTATCCTTTCGCCTCGGCTATCGCTGCGTCAATGGCGGCTTCCGCGATGGTCGCGTCCCCCCGCGTGATGGTCTCGACCAGTTCGTCATGCAGGTGGGTGTTCAGTTCTTGTATTGTCAAATATGCCATGATTATGATGGATTGGATTAAAATCTTTTTCTGTTCCGCTGGCGCGTCCCGACGGCGCAACTGCCCGCCTTGACCGCCATCGCCTTTTGCTGGCAGATGAAGAACCCGCCCTCTATGGTGTCGGGACCGTCGGCCGGTGCCGGGAGGCCGTCGTCAAACAAGAGGAACTGTTCCTCCAGGCGTACCATGTGGGGGTTGTCCTTCTCGGCGATATTCAGGATCATTCGCCCCGCCCGGTTCAGGGGTTCCAGGTTGCCCTCGATACGCACGAACTTGTCCGGTTTGTTCCTTAGGTCCGGCGATATGGGGATGATGTACCCGGTCTCCTCCCATTTCTTTTGGAAAAGCGGGATGAACACCTGTTCGTAGAACGGATCCTGCAGCTTGTTGTTCTCGATGGAGTTATACACCTGCGTCCGGTCTGCCACGTAGTCACGCATGTAATAATACCAATTGACGAACTCTTCGTTTTTCACGTGGTCCAGGTAGCCGGTAATGACATACAGGTTGCCATCCAATACGCCCATCAGGAAGTTGGCCTTGTAAGAGCCGAGCTTCTTCACGCCCTTTTTGCCGGACACCTTGTTCGACGGGGCCGGGTCGCCGTAGCTGACCAGGAACGGGAACTTGTGGAGCGGCGGTACCGGTCCCCATTTGATCTCCTTGAAATAGCATCCTTCCGTCACCGGGTTGTTGAAGCATTCCTTTTGTGCGCTGGCCGCGCTTACCTGTGCCAGCACGTCATCGATCGTCTCCTCGTCGTTTTTCTCCGGCCAGACGGAGGTGCCATAGGCGAAATCGTTCTTGGGGTCGGGATGATTGATGTCCACCATGCGCAGGTTGATGATGTCCCAGTTCCCGATCGGTTTTTCGCGCCGCGACAATTCGAGCGCTTTCTTCCCGGCACGCGCCACGCAACAGTCCTTGGCAATGATGTTCCCGCAAAAGATCGTGAGTAGGGGTTCCGAGAACGAACGGGTAAAATACAACGCCTGTTCGAACCAGTTCCATTTGTCGTTCACGATGTCCGGGTTGCGGCATTCCTCGTCCGTGTCGTAATCGTCCACGAGGATCGTGTCCGGACGCACCTCCTCGATCTTGACACCGCGAGGGCTTTGCCGTGCCCCGACCGCCATGAAGGAGGCTCCCCCCTTGGTGATGAAGCTGTCTTCCGTCCACTTGAACCCTTTTTGCTCACCATAATAAAACCGGATGCGCTGGTTGGCCTCCAGTTGTGCCCGGTAATGGCCGAGCAGCTTGATCGCGTTGTCGCTGCTGTTGGAACAAAGGATGATGTTCCGCTTCTTCCCGGTCAGTACCAGGAACAGGACGACGAACATGACGATTGTGCTCTTGGCCAGTTCACGTGCCCACGACAGGACCTCATACCAGTTCTTGGGGCTATAAATCAGCCGTTTTATGGCCTTTTTATGGAAAGAGGCAAATTCGTATTTGGCATAGTTCGGAAACATCTCCTTTATCCAGAGCAAAGGATGTTGCTCCAGGTAGGCTAACCGCTTTTGCCTTTCCTCGTAAGGTATATCCAGATCGACGGCCGTGTCTTTGCGGATGGACTTCAGGTAGGCATCCCAGTCTTCAAGTGCCTGTTTGTCTATGGTTTTAAGCGGTTTCATTTGAGCCGGTCCTTTATGTAAGCGTCAAAATAAAAGCTGAGTTCCTTCGCCTTTTCCGTGTCCGTCTTGCGTATCCAGCCGAGGATGCCCTTGGAAACACTGATGATGTCGGCGATCCCGGTCTCCTTCTCCATCTTTTCAATCGAGGACGCCAGCTTGTTGATCGTATCGGCCTCCTTGGATGTGGCAAACCTTTCCCCGTCCTTACGTCCGGCAATGGTCTTATTGATTTCTGCCACCTGCCGGTAGAGGTTGGCCAGTTGCTCCTCGCGTGTCAGGCTGACGGACGCCTTCAGTTCCTCCCATTTTTCAGTCTTTACCCATTTGCAAAGCGTCTGCTTGCTGACCCCGACACGTTCAGCCACTTCCGCCTGTGTCAGGTGTTCTTTCAGATAGAGCATCTTTGCCCATTCCTTCTTTTGCTTCATGCTTAAATCCGTTCCCATACATCTGTACATTTTGTTGATTTACACCCTCAAAAGTACGAGCGCTTTTCCGGATGGAATAATTGTAAAGTAGTGTTTTACATCTGTTTGGCAATAAACTGCATATTGGGCGTAACCGTTACGGAACAATTTTTCCAAGTCGTTTTAAGCCCGCAACTTTGGGGTGAAAAATCGAAAACGATGGCGAAAAAAACATTCACATTCATATTGCACGACGATACGGTCAATACAAAGGGGTTCCGAATGCTGACATCGGGAGCCGACCTGTCCGTATTCGAGAATAACCCGGTCATGCTGCTTAACCATGACGACTGGGACCTGCCGATAGGCCGTTGGGAGAACATCCGCGTCGAAGGGACCCGGATCCTTGCCGATGCCGTATTCGACGAAGACGACGAAAGGGCCGCCGCCGTCATGGGAAAAGTAGAGCGGGGATTTCTAAAGGCGGCCAGCATAGGCGCATGGCCGGGGAAAAGCTCGGACGACCCATCGCTGATGTTGCCCGGACAAACCTTTCCGACCATGATCACCTGGAAAGTGCGCGAGGCCTCCATCTGCACCATAGGGAGCAACCACAACGCGCTGGCCCTGTATGACACGGACAACAAGCGGATCGACCTCGACGATAAAGGGGCATTGATTAAACTATTCGATACCGGAAACGGTATCCATGTATCACCTAAAAATAAAACGCAAATGACAATTTTAACAGGATTATTGAAACTGTCGGACAATGCGAGCGAACAGGCCATTGCCGATGAAGTCCGAAAAATTATCCGGCTTCGTGACGAACTCCAAAAAGAGAACGATACGCTAAAGACAGAAAAAGAGGCGTTGTCGTCCAAGGTTCAGGCTTTTGAAAAAAAAGAAAAGGATGAACGAAAAGCCTCCGCAATCGCCCTGGTGGACAAAGCGATCAAGGAAGGTCGCCTGGACGCGAAAGGAAAGGATGCCTGGATGGGCATGTTCGATGCCGATTTTGACCGGGCCAAAGCGCAGCTTGACGCGATCCCGCCACGTGCCAGCGTGACGCAGCAGATTCAGACATCCGGCGGTGCGGGTGGCGTACAACTTGCGGACATGACATTCTCTGAAATCATAAAGGCGGACCGCCTGAAAGAATTGAAGAAGGATGGGGAGCTTTACAAACAGAAGTTTTTTGAGGCATACGGTAAATACCCTGCCTGAGAACAAGTATAAACCTTTATAAAACAAACAAGAATGAAAGCGAAATTTATTGTTTCATTGATTACGGCATTACTTTTCAATGCCCTGACAAGCGGAGCCTTTGCCTCCTGCCTGGGGGTCAGCCACGGGACGATGTTTGCCCTGCAAATGGGGCTGTCCCTGATTCCTCTGAACCTCGCCGGATGCCTTGCCGAAGGACTGAATCGCGAAATCTGGATTCCGGAGATTATCGAGAAGTTTTACCCCTCGGATTCGTTCCTTACGCATTCAAAGAGCCTGGACGCCTGGGTGGACAACAACAAGTTGAACTTGCAGGAGGCCGGTGTCGACCCGGATGTGTATATCGACAACGAGCAGTACCCGATTCCAATCGTGGCGCGTACCGACATCCCGCACGAGATCGTGTTGAAGCGTTTCGATACCGAGAATACGGTGCATATCAACGCCATCGAGATTGAAGAATCTGCAGAGAAACGCCAAAGCGTGATTGAGGGACACCGCAATTCCCTCCGGCAGAAGTTTGCCCGCCTGGCCGCCTTCAATTGGGCACCGGTGAAAAACGGTGATTTTACCCCGGTGAAAGCCGCTAACGGGGACAAAAACGCCCGTGGCTACAAGGCCATGACCTACGAGATGGTAATGGATATGGAGTTGGCTTTCGACGAATTGGAAGTTCCGACCGAAGGCCGTGTCCTGATCCTGAACCCGCTGCACGCGATGGACCTCAGAATGCAGGATTTGAACATGTACAAGGCGTTTTATAATGAAAACAAACTGTTCTCCTTCACGGTAGTCCGTTCCTCCCTCACGCCGAAGTATAACGGTACGACCGGGCAGAAGGCTCCTTGGAATGCGGCAGTGGCGGCAACGGACGCGCCTTCTTCCCTTTTCTATTACAAAGAGGCCGTGGCCCGTGCCCGTGGAACGGTGGATATGTATTACCGCCTGAACGATCCCGAATACCGTGGCGACGTGGTCGGCTTCAATATGCGTGGCGTAGCCACTCCCGTGACGGGCAAATATCTGGGTGCCATCTATTCACCCAAGGCGTAATGTTTAACTTTCAAATATTAAGACAGCAATGAGTTATATCAACATGAAATCGCGTAGAAGTTTTGACTTCTATGCTCCTTACAACGAAACCGGCGAACGGCTTGTAACGGTACCGTTTCCTGTAGCAGTGGAACGAAAGGTCGAAGAAAACGGTATTGTGCATGACGCCAACCCTGCGTTGGTAACAGTCACCCCGGCTGCGGCTGAAACAATCGAGGTGGAAACGAAGGTACAACCCGGTTCTCTCTTGATTGTCCGTAACGAGGGGACGGCGGTCGCAACGGTTGGCGGTGCCAATTGTGCGGCATCTAAAGTGACAACCTTAATGTGGGATGGCAATGCGTATGCGGAACTTGCCACTTCAGACATCGCTTAATCATTTCAGATAATGGCGAAACTCAAACACTTAGTCCTCCACTGCACCGCCACCCCTCCCGGCCGTGAAGTATCGGCGGCAGACATCCGCCGTTGGCATTGCGCCCCCCTTTCGAAAGGTGGCCGCGGCTGGAAGCAGGTGGGCTATACCGACATGGTCCACTTGGACGGCAGGGTGGAACGGTTAGTGGACAACAACGAAGACGATGTGGTCGATCCTTGGGAGATTACCAATGGGGCAAAAGGGCATAATAGTACAGCCCGGCACATTGTGTACGTCGGCGGCGTGGACCGCGATGGCAAGACCCCGAGGGACACCCGGACGGCGGAGCAGCGGGAAGCCCTGAAACGGTACGTGACGGACTTCCACCGCCGCTTCCCCTCGGTCCGGATCGTCGGGCATAACGAACTGGCGGCGAAGGCCTGCCCCAGCTTCGATGTACAAAAATGGCTGAAAGAAATAGGTATTAACCAGTAAAACAACAAAAACAACATGAAACAGAAATTCATTCTTTCCCTTTTCGGGATGATGGTATCGTTTGCCGTATGCCTGCCGGTGTTGGCAGTAGTGGCAGGTTCGCCGGAAGTGGCGGTAGAAACTCCGGACTACAACGCTGTATTCCTTTCGCTCTCCGCGCTCGTGGCGACAATCCCTTTTGTGGTGGAAATCGTGAAAGGCTTTTTCCCAAGCCTGAAAGGGATATGGACGCAGGTCGTTTCCTGGCTGGTCGCCGTCGGACTGTGTATGTTCGGCTGGTGGCAGCATTTGGGAATTTATGACGGCATCGAGTGGTATATTGCCCTGCTTTATGGATTGGGTAGCGGACTGGCGGCAAACGGTCTCGCCGACATCGGGCTGGTGCAGTGGATAATCGGACTATTCAGCGAGAAGAAATCCTAACTGTCGATTGTCAACTTTCAACTGAAAAGACATGGACTGGGACGCATTGTTCAACTATCTCGGCACGGGAGGCGGCCTGATCGTCCTTTTGAACTGGCTGGCCGGGCTTCCCTTGTTGCGCCGGAAGAACCGGCTGGAGAAAGACGACGTGTCCCGCCATATCGCCGAAAAGGACAACGAGACAATAGTAAACCTGTATGATGAAATCCGAGATTTTCAAGCGCGTATGTCGCGCCTGGAGGGGTGCATTGCAAAGATCGTGGTTTGCCCTGTGTATGACCGCTGTCCTGCCCGCACCCTCGTGCAGGAGTATAAAAGAAGGTACTTCCGTCCGGGTGGCCGACAGTCTCCGGTGGGACAAAAAGGTGAGCGTCACCCTCGCGACAACCCCGTTGCCCCCGGTCCGGCTGACGGTTCCGGCGGACAGCCTCCGTAAGCTCCCCGCCGGAGCGGTCTATACCAACAGTTCGGGCGGCTTGCGCGTAACGGCCAGCCTGAAAGGTGACAGCCTGTGCGTGACGGCGGAAGCGGAAAACCTGCCCCGGCTGGAATACCGGGAAGAGGAAAGCCGGGAACAAACCCGCAGCGGGCAGTCGGAATCGGTAACGGTAAAAGAGCCTGCCGCCGTCCCGTTTTGGAATCGTCTTAAACACGGTTTGAACGGCATTTTAATAGCATTCATTATAATAATCATTTTCAAACGATACAAGCAATGGCAGAAAACAAGAAAACAAGATCGATCGGCCTGAAGATCGCCATGTTCGGCGACGTGAACCAGAACGGGGGGATGCCGGAAGTGATGAAGCAGCTGGCCAAGACGCTGAAAGGAACCGCTTCGTTCAACACCGAAGCCAACCAGACGCAGGACTTCTATTCGGAAGAGGAACCGGAAGTCCCGGAAGAAACCGTTGTGACCGAAGCCGGACTCAAGCAAATCAAACTGAACTTCATGGAGTGGGACAACGACGTGCTGGTCACTGTCTTTGGAGGAACGACCGTGACGGAAGATGTGACCATCAACGGGGTGACCTACAACGTCGAGAAATACAAAGCCCCGAAATCCACCGTACAGGTTGAAAAGGCGGTGCGTGTCATTTCTCGCTATGGCGTGGTGATCGATGTCCCGCGGGCAAAGATCGTGGCACGTTTCATCTGGAACCTGACGAATACCGACATTGCCCAGATCGAGGTGACGGCTACCGCACAAGCACCGATCGGTGAAAACGACGGCCCGTATGAGATTTACCGACTGGGTGAACCCAAAGCAAAAGAAACGGTAGATGAAAACAGAGCCGATTGAAGCCTATGCCGCCGATGCGTTGTTGAACCGGCGGCTGACCATCAACCTGCCGGCCCCGTGGTTACTCCGGAAGTTCGGTAAACGGACCATCCGCTACGGCGTCCCGTTCCCGACAGGCGAGACCCTTTGCCGGATGGCGGCCATCTTCTGCCGGATGAACCTCGATTTGAAGGAACTGAAGGCGGGTGACCTGGGCACGACCTTGGAGTGCATCGCCCGCAACGGTAAACGGGTGTCGCGTGTCATTGCAGAGGGGATGGTCGGGAACAGCCTGCTTTCGCGGTGGATGATCCGCCCGTTGGCCTGGTATATCCGTTGCCATACCACCATGAAAGGGATGGCGGAACTGGCGCAGGTGATCCTTTTGATGGCATCGCCGGAGGGTTTTATGAACACTATCGAATCGGTCGCCACCATGAACCTGATGGCACCGACGCAGAGCCAACCGACGGAGGAAGGGAGTTAAAGGAGGCATACGAACCTCCCCATAGCCCTTTCGGGCGCATCTACGCGCTGGTCTCCTCCGGCGCGTTCACCTACGATGAAGTGATGCGCAAGATACCTTGGTGCGTCGTCCTTACGATGATCAGCGACATAGGTCGGACACGGAAAAAGGAGGAGAATGAAAAAGAAGATATTATCCAAACGGAAGAAGAGGAACTGGCATTTTTGGGACTGGCATGAACAACGAACCGATATATGTGACATTTGAGTTCAAAGGCAACCTTTCGGAGGAGGTCGAGAAGGTGAAGTTAGGGATCGCGGGCTTGCGTAACGAGTCCACACAGACCTACCAGCGTCTGATCGCCGACAGCAACGAAGCATTTGCCTCTATGAACAAGGGCAACCGGCAGTTGGCCGTCAGCATCCAGGAGGACATAAACAGCCTCCGCCAGTTGGATGCGGCAAGCAAGGCGCTGGACGAAAGTTTTGCCCGTGGCACGATCACGACCGCCCAGTATGCGGAAGGCAAGGCGAAGCTCGCCATCCAGGAAACCGACCTCCGTAATGGCATCCAGGAGAATATCAAAGTGCTCCAGGAATCCATCGAGCAGGAACGGATGGCCGAGGGAAGCATCGAATCGCTACGCGCCTCACTCGCCAAAATGGAAGCCGCCTGGCGCAAGATGTCAGCTGCCGAACGCGAAGGGGCAGTCGGTGAGGAGCTTCGCGCGAAGATCGAATCGTTGAAAGAGGAACTGGCAGGGCTGGAGAAAGGAACCGGTGGTGCCGCCTCCGGCTTGAAGCAGTTTCAGAGCCAAATCGAATCGTGTCCAGGCCCAATCGGGCAGACGGCCACCGCTATCGGAAAAATGACCAAGGCGGCACTCGCCTTTATCGCCACGCCGCTCGGCATGGTGCTTGCCGCCATCGCCACCGGACTTGCCGCCGTCAGCAGTTGGTTCCACCGCACCGAGGAGGGGGAAAACGCCTTGGCGAACGCCACGGCAGCATTCAACCAAGTGCTGGGCAGTCTGCTGGACGTGGTCGATAAGGTAGGCGAATGGCTATACAAGGCTTTCACCGAACCGAAAAAGGCACTATCCGACCTGGGCGATTTCCTCTCCGGCCAACTGATGAACCGCCTCCGTTCCGTTGGAAAAGCGGGCGAAGCGGTTTGGAAGATATTGAAGGGCGATTTCAAAGAAGGAACCGCCGACTTTGCCAACGCTTGGTTGCAAGGCTTGACCGGTATCGAGGATGCCGGACGGAAAGCTGCCGACTGGATGGCCGATACCAACGAGAAGATCAAGGAATCGGTCGAACTACAAAAACGTCGCAACGCCCTCAATGTAGCCGAACGCGACCTCTTGGTGGAACGTTCCCGCTTGGAGGCGAAAATCGGCGAACTGCGCGACAAGGCATACGACATGAACTCACCGGAGGCGGAACGTGCCAAAGCCCTGAAGGAGGCGATCCGCCTGACGGACGAACTCTTTGCCAAGGAACAGGCCATCGCCCGCGAGAAATACGAGATCATCAAGGCACAGAACGGCCTTGCCAACTCCAACAAGGCCGACCTCCGCGCCGAAGCGGAAGCCTTGGCCGAAGTGAATCGCCTGGAGGCACAACGCTATGCCTCGCGCCGCATGATGTTGCGTCAAAGCAACACATTGGATGGCAAGGCTGCAAAAAACAACGGGGATGACGGTCCGCTTGGTTCCATCCGTTATTACGAAAAGGTCATTGCCAAACTGAAGGAGGCACACGCCCTGGCCACCGACGACCAAAGCCGTGAAAAGCTGAATGCCGAGATCGAACGCAACGTCAAAGAACTGGAGCGTATCTCCGAACGGGTGGGAAAAGTCGCGTTTGAATCATCCAAAGGGCTGCTGGATGACGTGATGGACGGCCTTACCCACAAGCAGAAGGAATTGGAAGCCGAAGCCCAAAGACGGGCAGAAATGCTGGGAAAACTCGACACCTCCGACCTTGACCGGCTACGCCAAAAGATCGAACAGGCAACCAACCAAACGAAGAAGGCCCGCGAAGGGGTCTTGGGTTTGCTGGACGCCTGGGATACATTGTCTGATTCGGACAAAGCCTCTGCCATCGCCGACGAATGTTTCATGATTGCCGACGGCCTTTTGTTGGCAGCGGAGACAGCAGAACTGTTTGAAGGAACATTGAGCAGCACGCTTTCCACCGTTTCCGATCTGGTGGCGGGCGTAGGCGATATCGCTGCCGGTACCGGACGTGCCCTTTCGGGCGACCTGATCGGTGGTGCTACCGGTATCCTTTCCGGCGTGACCGGCATTATAAGTTCGTTCAAAAAACGGACGGAGGAAAACAAGCGAATCCTTGCCGAATACCGGCAGGGCCTCTTGGAAACCGAAATGAAGGAACTGGAGTACAACGCCATCCTGCGTGAACGCCTCCGCATCCAACAGCAGATCGGCGAAACCTCCCTGAAATACTTCGACCATCTGAAGACGGAACTGTCTGGGCAAGCCACCGACATCGCCGCCGAATACGACAAAGTCTGGGCAAAACTGATGGGCGAAGAATATATTTCCGGGACCCACTACAAGCACGGCACCTGGTTCCGAAAGGCGAAGACATGGAACGATTACAGTTCCCTGTCCGGAAAGACCTACGAGGAGATCGAATCGCTCTATACACAGGACAAACTGACCGAGGCGGCCCGAACGCTTTTCGAGCAGCTCAAAAAGTTGAAGGAAGAAGGCGAAGAAGTCTCCGACATGATGGACGACCTGAACGAAGAGATGAAGGAGGCCTTCACGGGAACCACCGTCGATTCGATCACCGACAGCATCATCCGTGGCTTCGCCGAGGGTAAACGTTCTGCCAAGGACTTTGCCGACGATTTCCAGAGTATGTTGAACAATGCCGTCCTACAAGGCATCAAGATGAAGGCACTGGAAGAACCGCTCCGCCGTTGGTACGAATCATTCGCCGAAGCGAGCGGTGCCGGCCTGACGGAAAGCAACATCGCCGACCTGAAAGCGCAATACGACCAGATCATCGAGAATGCTGCCCGGCAGTTGGAGAACATGGAGAAGATAACAGGCACAGCCATCGGAAACATCGCTTCCGACCGGACGGCCACTGCTAAAAGTGGTGCCCTTATTAGTCAAGACAGCGCAAACGAGATAAGCGGCAATATATATGCCCTCCTGATCTATGCCGACAAGACATGCCAGGGGGTGACGAATATCAACACGCTGCTGGTGGAAAGCCTTACGCTCATGGAGCGCATCGCCAAGAACACGGACCGGTTGGAAAACATCGAAAGGGACATCGCAATCATGCGCAGCAGCTTCCAGGACGTAGAGAACAGGGGACTCATTTTACGAAAAACGGCATAATGGAAAACGCTTTATACATAGACGACTTGCACGTAAGGAGCCGTTTCGGTTGTTGGATCACCCGTGGCGGGTATGCCGGCCTGCTGGCCTTTCCCGCCATGCGCGAACCGGAATACAACGACTGGCCCGAAGAGGACGGTATCGAGGTGGACCTTTCGGAGCCGAAGCTGGAGGACAAAGAAATAGCGATCCCGTTCCTGGCCGATACCCATGTCGGGGCAACCGACTTGGTCGCTTACCTCAGTGAACCGGGGTACCATAGCTTTTATATTCCTTCCTTGGGCAGACGGTGGAACCTCAGACTAAGCAGCCAGTCGGCTGGTCGCGTCTATCCGCTGGCCACCTCTTTCGAGTTGAAGTTGGTGGAAGACGTGCCGGTACGCCCGGTTCCGGAGACGATGCCCGATCCGGGTGTCCGGCCCACGGAAAGCCGGTACCTGCTGGACGGTGTCCCCTTCTCGGCCTACGGGGTGGCGACCGACGACACACGTGCCTCGTTCTTGAAATCCCCCACGGCAAAACGGAACATGGACCGGACGGTTTCGACCGAGGACGGGCGGATATACGATGCGGACCACTTGGTATTTCAGAAAAAGGAAGTGACGTTCAAATGCCATTTCAAAGCTGTTTCAATAGAAGCCTTCTGGAAGTGTTACGATGCTTTCTTTTCCGCACTGATCCAACCGGAAGAGCGCAAATTGTATGTGGAAGAGATCGGCAAGGAATACCTCTGCTATTATAAGAACAGCAGCGGTTTCAAAATCCTGACAATGACGGGGCCGGTTGTCATTACGTTCAACCTGACATTGGTGTTTACGATGTTCCGCCTGTATGAAACGGATTACTTCTTGGCAACGGAGGCAGGCGACTGGATCGTGACCGAAGATGGAGAGTTTTTTATTGACATGAAATGATATGACTGGACAAGAGAAAAAAATACGGATCAGTGAACTACCGGCGTCGGTGACGTTCCGGGGGCTATGGACGATCGGCTACCAGATGGTGGACGGCAAGAAGACCAGTGTGCGGGTAAGCCTCTCGGAGATAGAAGATGCCTACAAAAACTGTCTCGCTGCCACCGCATCTGTCGGCGATGCCGTCAAGCGTGCCGACGATGCGACCGATTTGGCAAACCTGGCGGCAACTGAAACCTTTGCCGTCAAAGAGGCGACCGACAAAGTGCGCCAAGATACGCAGGCGGTCAAGGAGGCTACCGAACAGGTTAAGACTGAAACGGAAACCGTCCGCGATGAGACCGCCCAGGTGAAAGCAGACACCTTGTCGGTGAAAGAGGCGACCGACAAAGTACGAGGGGACACTCTTGCCGTTAAAGAAGCTACCGAACAGGTCAAGAGCGAGACGGAAACGGTTCGTGACGAAACCGCCCAAGTAAAGGCGGACACCCTTGCGGTGAAAGAGGCGACCGAACAAGTACGAGGGGACACCCTTGCCGTTAAGAAAACTACCGAACAGGTCAAAATTGATACGGAAACCGTCCGCGACGAAACCGCCCAAGTAAAGGCAGACACCCTTGCAGTAAAAGAAGCGACTGACCAAGTACGCCAAGACACGCAGGCGGTGAAAGAAGCGACCGAACAGGTCAAGAGCGATACAGAAACCGTCCGCGATGAAACCGCCCAGGTAAAGGCGGACACCCTTGCGGTTAAAGAGGCAACCGACCAAGTACGCCAGGACACGCAGACGGTCAAGGAATCCACCGAACAGGTCAAGACCGAGACGGAAGCCGTCAAGCAAAACACGGAAGAACTGAACGCACATCCGATGAAGATAATGGGCGGCATCTGGTTCGTCTGGTCACTCGAAAAGCATGAATATGAAAATACCGGCATTCAAGCCAAAGGCGATACCGGTTCGAGCTTCAAGATCATCGGCCGTTACGACACATTGGCCGAACTGGAGGAAGCCGTCCCCGACGGTACGGACATCGATGGGGTGTATGCCATCGGCGCGATGGAGCCGTTCGATTATTATGCATGGTTGGTTGTTGACGGTGTTTGGAAATGGGACAACCAAGGCAAACTCCGTGGAGCCGAAGGCAAATCCTCATACGAGGTCTGGGTGGAACAGCCGGAACACGAAGGAAAGACGCTGGACGAATATTTCGACTGGCTTAGCCCCGTGATCGATCCGGAAACCGGCCGTTGGATTGTACAGGGCCAGGATCAGGGGGTGCAGGCTTTGGGCATCGATGCCGAAGTGACGGTAAAAGAGAACACGGAAGACATCTATATCCTGCACGTGAAGAGTGCCAAGGGTGAATTTGATACCCCGAACCTCCGTGGCTTCGATGTCAAGGTGGAGGAATTGGACACAAACACCCCGGACGATTACCGCCTGAAAATAACAACAGCCGGCAGTGAATTTACCACCCCCAACCTGCAAGGCCGTAGCGGGTCGGCAGTGATCGACATCGACCATGAGCCGACCGAAGCTGATATACATTATACATATAACGGTGTACAGTACGCCTTCAGCGTGGGCGACGAAGTGCGCTGGTACGACAAAGACTTGGAAGAATACGTCCTGTTCAAACTCTATGCCATGACCGGTGCCGGAGCAGTATGGGAAGAGATGGGAAGCGGTTCGGGTTCGCTCCCCGAAGACGTGATCCTAACAGGGCCGTCCGACCTTTCTTCGGATGAATCGGACAGTTACATTTACTTAAAAGACGGACTATTAAAAGGCAAGGAGGAATAACGATGGCAAGAAACAAAGGGGGCGTTTACGTCTACCAACAATTAGAAAAGACGCTGGCCGAATGGCTGGCTGAAACAAAGCCGATACCGGCAAAAGTACTTTGCTGGGAATCGGACACCGGCATCATCCGCATGGGGGACGGCAAGTCGATGTACAAGGATTTGCCTCCCCGGTTGAGTTCCGGACTTTCCCCGCGTATCAGCGAAACAACCGGATGCTGGGAGACGTTCAACATCGCAACCAAACAATGGGAGGACACAGGGGTAAACCCGACAATCGGCATTGGCATCGATGGTGGCAAGCCAAGCACGGTATTTACAGCCGGGCAAATTTTGAATTTTGGAAAAATAGCGGAATAAACAAACTAAAAGCAAAAAGATATGGCACTACAGATGCAACTTAGAAACGGCACTTTACAGGAATGGGAAACGTTTAACCCCATCCTTGCCGAAGGAGAAATGGGTGTGGTCCTGGAACCTTCAGGCGGCTTCGTGATAGGTGACGGCAAGAACTCTTACAAGGACCTGCCCTTCCATCCCTGGGCACAGGACTCCTACGACATTTTGGTCACATACGGAGGCTACAAAGGAACAAAAGAAGACTTTTGCCGACAGCTTGATTCGTCGCTCCGCTTGCCGGAGCAGCAGGCCGGAACATTTGCAAATGCAGGTTCCGGCTGGAACTCGTTCACCTTCCCGAAGGAGTTTGCCGAAGACGTGTATGTTGTCCTTACGCCGAAGGACGCCGCCGTTTTCGCTTCAGTAAAAAATATCACCAAGCAAGGGTTCCTTTATTGCCTTTTCAATGCTTCCGGCAACACGATCGCGCAGAACGTGCAGGTGGTTTACATGGCGACCGCCGTGTCCGAACTCAACATGGCCCAGGCAATCGCCAAGGCGTCCGGTCTGAACCCTTTCGACTTTGACAACCTGACCGACCTCTTCGCCGGTCATGCCGCCGAGGTTGTCGCGAGCGAGGCGGCGTTCGGCATGGTGAAGCGTTCGGCAATGGCTTCTGCCAGGAACATTTGCCACCTGACAGGCTTGAACCCCGTCAGTTACTTCAACATGGTCTCCATCGCCGGGAATGTCACAGCGATGGAGACGGTGGCACGGACACCGGAGGCGGTTGCCTATATCCAAACCGCCCCCGGAGCTTACGACAGTATCCGCCTGGGCACAATCCCGATGGCAAAATACCTTTGTGGCATCCTGAACCATGAACCGGAAAACTACTCGACCGTTACGGACATCCTGGAGGACGAAGAACTGCTCGCCGAACTCGTTTTGTCCGAGGCCGCCATGACCGCACTCAGCGGATCATCAATCAGTGCAATAGAATTATCCGCCAGCGACGTCGCCATGCAGGCAGTCGCCGCCAGCGACGTCGCCATGCAGGCAGTCGCCGCCAGCGACGTCGCCATGCAGGC
>ERZ777306.203-NODE-203-length-122735-cov-18.789607_pt1 | contig 122735 bp, 126 predicted proteins | sample MGYA00374966_ERZ777306 | MGnify/ENA primary metagenome ERZ777306 (study PRJEB29329, sample SAMN06343882) | mouse gut metagenome | isolation source: Mouse cecum | place: Austria: Vienna | collected 2014-11-15 ...
ATCCCTGCTGCACCGAGCCAGCCAAGGGGTTGACAAAACTATAGAGACACCCCCCACGGCCCAATTCAGACTTGATGCCGAGGGCGAGCCACTGGCGCTTCCGCTCCTGCCAGGCGCCCTCGCGGGCGTTCAGGACGCTGAAGGGGGCGATACCGAACCTCTCGGCCAGCGACCTGCGCTGCTCGTCGGTATCTGTCAGCACGTCCCCGACGGGCTCGGGGGCCTCGAAGCCGAAGGACTCCCAGTCGAAGTCGAGCTGCTTGATGTCCATATCGAGCTTCAACGGGTCGAACCCGGAGTTCAGCGTCGTCTGGTTGTGGACGTGCGTGTAGGCCCTTCTCTGCTCGTCCGAGAGGTGGTTCAGGTAGAACACGGGTACCTTGCCCATGCCGAGCCTCTGGGCCGCCAGGACGCGCCCGTGGCCCTCCACGACCTCCATCTCGCCATCGGCGTTCTCCCATACCGCGATGGGGTCGTTGAAGCCGAACTCCTCGATGGAGTTGGCGATCTGCTCAACTTGGAGCTGCGAGTGCTCCTTGGCGTTGTTGGCGTAGGGGACGAGGCTGGCCGTGGGCACCTCGAACACCTTGATCTCGGGGCTCTCCATTACCAGCTCCCGAACATCGCGTCGAGGCTGCGGTTCCTATCCTCCACGGCCTCCCTGTAGGCCCTCGCGCACTCGGGGCACAGCACCTTGCTGTCTCCGTTGCGGTAGTCCCGCACCGGCACGCCCTCGCGGCTGAGGAGTTCCCACCCGGCTATGTTGCCCACCACTGACGGGACGTCCATCTCGATACGGTCCCAGCGCCACTTCTCGCGATAGGGGAAATCGTGCTCCCTGCCGCACATATCGCAAGCGACGGTCACCTTGACATTGATCGCCATATACACCTCGTCTTTCAACGGGCGGCGGGTGAAAGGAGGAAAGCCCCGCCGCCTCTGTCCGGATGCGGCCTCCCGTAAAAGCCGCCTTGTAGATTGTCCCACGGTGTCGCAAAAGGGGCCTCCCGGAGGAGGCCCTAGCCGTTGTTCCACTCGCCTATGTCGCCGCCGTTGGGCCGGTGGAGGTGCGTCCTCCTCCCGCAGGCAGTGCATCGGACAAACCACCTCGTCCCGCGCCGGGTTCGCCTCGACAGCCTCTCCGGCTCTCCCCCGCATCGGCAGGGCGCCAGCCCCCGCGCTGCCCTGGGCACCCCCGTTCTCATTCCGCTCGGGAAGCTGCCTTGCGCACAAGCTCGGCGATGGCCTCCCCCGCCTCCCCGGGTTTCAGGATACCCTCGCGCCAGTATCCTGCGGATGCACGGGAATCGCCTTCGTCGCCCAGGTAGTTCGCCCCGAACGCCCGCATGAACTCCTCGCGCGTTCCGCCGTTGGCCTCGAAGGCCCGCTGGGCCACGCGCTTGAGGTCGTTCTCCAACGTCTCGTAGGGCTTGCGGTGGTCGTGCATGTCCATGTGCACGTCGTGCCGAAGCCACACCCACAGGCCGTGGCGCTCGGAGGCCTTGCGCCGCGACCCCTTGAAACAATGGTGCCGATCGAGGCCGTACTCGGCGCCCGTGGCGTAGCAGGCCCGCTTGCTTTGGATGATGCTGTCAGTCATCGATTACCTCCCAATCTTCCCGATGAACCATTTTGCGATGAGCACGAACGGCTCGGCGAGCATTCCCAACAGCCCGTCCAGCGCCTCATCGAGCCTGACGAACTCTTCGGGCCTTTCGTCTCTAGTCGCCAAGGTTCACCCCCAACGCCTCAAGGCGCGACCGCAATTCGCCGGAGGAAACGGTGCAGCCATCGTCCAGCATCGGGCACCCATCCGAACAACCGCTTGAGCAGTGATTGAGCGCGCTGTGCATGTCACGCGCCACCTGCTCAAGCTGCTGGCAGCGTTGCTCCAGGGTCGGCTCAGTGCGCGGCGTCCACAACGAACAGTAGTCGGCGAATGTCGTGCCGTCATCGTCGGGCTCGTCGTTTTCATCGAGCATCACGTGGCCGAACCGATTGCACCTAGGTGCCATGTACAGCTCTTCGCATGCGCCGCACGTCCTGTGCTGCTCGCTCGCCTTCGCGCTGCAATCGCTCATGGTTCCCTCCTCTCTGCCCAGACGCAGAAGCCGTCGGGATGGACTTCGGCTTTCTCCCACTCGTCGGCCCAATACCGGCACCGCCAGCCGTCATTCGCCGAGAACTTGCAGTCGCGGCACCTGATGACCTCTTCGAGGTCGGGCGTCTTCGGAAGCCACTTTTCAACCATCACGCATCACCCCTAACGTATTCGCCGCACCAATCTTCGGTGGAAACGGTTGGAAAATAAGCCCTCGCAGCGATGCTGTTGTTCTTGTTGTGAGGTGGGTATCTATAGCACCTGCAAAAGTCGTCCCATGTAGGATCTTCGCCTTGCCTGATGGTCTGTACCGGCTTGTGGTACCTGCACGTCCCACAGCACTCTTTGTCAGTCAGATTCCCTTGATTCTGTCCCACTACGCGCCCCTCTCCATGAGGGCGGTGAGGCGGTCGGCGATCTCGCGGTAAGCATCGTGGGCGGAACCGCACTCCTGCTGCCGGCACTCCTCCACGTAGTCACGCAGCTTCTCCAAGCTGTCGGTCTCGGGAGGCTTGGCGAAATCGCCCGGCTTGCCCTCATGGATCGTATCTCCCTCATCGTTGTAGAGGTCGAACGACCCGTCATCCCAGACGCACCAGCCTTCCACGGTGCCGCCCTCCACCTTGCAACCCATTTCGACCCGCGTTCCGTCGGTGAAGCGCGGCACGGGGACGTACTGGCGCTCGATCTCGTCTGCGAATGCGGCGAGCATGTTGTCGTTCCCGGCAACCTCGAACTCTTCCCACGCCTCGTTGAATCGGAACGGCCTGTTGCTCGCCCACTCGCGCAGCTTCTCGTGCAGCAGCCTATCGCTCATCGTAGTAACCTCTCTTCCTGTTCTTTTCCTTCACAGCGTCGCGCAGCCCGTTCACCTCGGCGTCGCTGAACTCCATGCGCAGGGCCGTCTCGGCGGCGTGGATGACGTCCATCAGCTCCATGCCGTAGGCGGTGCGGCGCTCGGGGGCGTTCGGCTTCCCGAAGCGCAGCCCCATGTCGTAGTCCCAGAGCGCACTGCACGCCTCAAGGCTCTCGCTGCGCAGCTTCTCGACCTGCTGCTCGTTGTCCCAATCTCCCAGCCTCTCCACGGCCGGGAACCTGTAGAACCCGCTCATTCCTCTACCTCTTTCATGATCTCCTGGCAGTCGGCCCCGCCTTCAAGCCACTCCCGCCACTTCTCGGGACGTTCCGAGAGGCAACGCTCTGCCCCGTCGGCAGCCTCCCACATGGGGCACCGCCCCGCGCACGGGTCGCCGCAGGCGATCTCGTCCGTGAGCGTGCCCCAGCAGACGCCCGCATTGCTCAGCGCCTCGGCCGCCCGTGCAGGGTCGCCGAACAGCCTCTGAAAGTTCGTGGTCATCTCGTCCTCCCGATCTCGCTCAAGATAATCCAGCACACCAGCCCCAGGGGTACCAGCACCGCCGCCAGGGCGGCCCGGGCTAGCATGGCTCCCCGATCTCGGGCAGCGTCTTGCCCTTCTTCATAGGGCCGAGAACCTGCTCCATCGCCACCAGCCGCTCCCAGTAGTCGGGCAGGTAGTCGTGGATGGCCCGCAGCTCCTTGAAGTTCTTGTTGCGGCAGCACCAGCAGCTCACGCGGTCTAAAACGTCGTACAGGGGCACATCGTCCTCAGTCCACGAAAAGCCCTTGCCGTAGCAGTACGCCAGGCAGTCGGCCTCGGTCATGCTCCACTTTGCCAGCGGGTGGCGCTTGTAGGGCTTGACCTCCTTTTCGAGGCGGGCCGTCTCGTCTGCCGCGATGCCGACGTACACGACCGCATCCATGGCCTCGGCGTAGCTGTCCAGTTCGCGCTGCTTCTCGGTCGTGCCCCACCGGCACACGCCGCCGCACCATCCGTAGCCGTGCTTGTGCACCATGTCGGTGCCGCGCTTACGCACGGGTCGGCAGAACATCGACCACCACATCGGGTGCCTCGGGCGCAGCTCGGTGTAGTGGACGCCATTGCGCCTGAGGATGGGCACCACCCTGTCCCGCGTGTCGTAGATCGCCTGGAACTCCATCCCCGTGTCGAAGAACACCACCTCGTCAAGCGGCCGTCCGAGATCGATCAGCTTGAGGAGCATCGCCAATGAATCTTTCCCCCACGAGACCGATGCGATATGCCACGTTCCCGTGGCGAGGGCTAGCATGGCTCCTCCTCCACGGGCACGAGCGGGCACCAACTGGGCCTGTAGTCGCGGTCGTCCAGGTCGATCACCGTCACGATGCTGTTCCCCGCTAGGGTGCAGAAGACACCGCAGGTGCCCGCCTTGGCGTGGCCGTTCCACAGGTCGTCCTCACGGACCCACAGCGGACGACGCCACCGAGACCCGTGGAACACGCAGCAGAGGCACCCCCTCGGCTCGTCTATGACCGCCGTGCATTTCGCCCCCGTGCAGTTCTCGGCGAACCAACGCTCCGCTTCCCGCTCGCACCGCGGGGCGCGCTCCAAGGGGTCGGGGATCTCGTAGGGCTCGTCCATCTACCCCACCACCTTCACGCGGCCGCCGCAATACGGGCAGTGCGGCGGGGTCGGCGGCTCCCAGAAGAACATCGCGCCGCACTCGGTCGTAAAGTTCTCGCCGTCGTGCTCGGGGCGCCACTCGCACTCCCGCACCTTCTGCCACGCCTCGCCGTTGTGGACGGCCACGGCGAACTGCTCGTCGGTGACGGCGGCGCGGGTGTTCCACTGCTCGACGATGCTCTCAACGGACTGCCCTTTTACGGCGCGAAGCTCAATACCGCACTTGCATATAATTCTGGCCGGCGTGGTAGATGCGTTGAATCGCTGCATCGATGCATCGCCCCCGCAGAACGGGCACGGCTTCAGCTCATCGCTCATCGGTCGCTCCTTTCCTCCTCGGCTCCCAGCCCGCCCCTCCGCACGGCGGGTACGAGCTGTAGTCCACGCGGCAGCGCGCCGCCGGGCACCACCAGCCGCCCTCGTCGCCCCAGTCCTCGCGGAAGTCGCGGGGCACCCAGCGGGCGCACGTCTCGCACACCTGCTCCATCACGACTCATCCTTTCGTTCTCCCAGGTGGCAGTACCCGTCCCACGGCACCCTGCGCGACCAGTGGGCGCAGTACGGGCCGCTCCCGTCGGCCGCCGTGGCGCAGTTAACGCAGTCGCGGCAGCGCACCAGTTCGCACGTCAGGGGCTGCCCGTAGAAGCTCCGGTGTGGCTGCTCGGTCAGGGCCATGTGCGCCTCTTCCACGCAGTCCGTAAACCCGATGATGTACTCACTCACGGCCCGCCTCCAACCACTCGCCCACGGTCTTGCACGGGATGCCGCCTCGATCTCGGCGTCGATCTTGTCTGCGAAGTTGCGGATGCATTGCACATCCTCGGCATAGTTGATTTTGGCGTATGGCTTACCGCTGAGAGCCGAAAGCAGCTTGAAGTCGGCAAAGACGTTTCCGTACTCGTTAGGCTCGCCGTTCGCAGCCCACCGCAGCAGCTCGCTGGCGGTCATGTCCTTGGGGTCTTTCTCGGCCACTGCTACTCACCCGCCTTGAGCGCCCTGAGGTCGTCGTGCACCTGCTGTTCCGTGACGCCGTAGACGAACGCGATAGCGGCCACAGCGGTGTCCATCTTGAATGAGAACGCGATAAGCTCGTACATCAGATCGTCCGCGCTCTTGCCCTTCGTCTCTCCCATCGCGTTTTTCACGCCGCCGATGATCTCGTTGTCGAGGTAGCGCAGGGCATCATCGTAGGCTGCTGTGATCTGCTTGCTCTCGTTGATCTTTTCCATTTCGGTTCCTTTCAGTACTCGTCGCAGTCGCCGTCCAGGCAGAACTCGTTCTCGGTCTCCCAGTCGTCTTCCATCCCCTGGTCTTCCCAGGACTCGTTCCACGGCGCCCGGGGGTCTCCCGCCCAGGTGTAGTCGGGGTAGTTGCTCACGGCCACCTCCTGACAACGCGCCGGCCGCACACCTCTGTGTCCACCACCACCGGCTTCGCCATGATGTGCCGCGCGGTGAGGCGGAACCACCGCTGGCAGGCCTCGCACCGGCAACCCCGCGCGAATGCCTCCCTAGTTCCATGCCTGGTCGTTCCCATTGGCGCTCCATTCCCTCGCGATCATCTCGCGTATCGTGTCGATTCTCTTCTTCGCCAGCAGAAGGGCCTCGCGGTTCGCGTCGTACTCGGCCTGGGCGCAGTCCCTCTTGAGGCGCAGTGCGGCGATGTCGTCGCACCCGCATACCAGGTCGCCGATGATCGTCACCGGCGCTCCCCCGCTGCGCTCCCACAGCGTCCGGGTCCGCTTCTGCACCCGGTACTCGCGCTCGGCCTCGGCGAGCGCCACACCGAGCGGCACCATCTGGCAGAGGGCCCTCTGGGCCTCGCCCATGGCCTCGAACAGGGCCGCCTGGAGGTTCTGCCCGTCAGCCATGGCGCAACCTCCTGTCCGTGCCCTTGAAGTCCACCACGAGGCACCGTTGGAGCCGCGAGGTTATGGTCTTCACCAGCGAGATGTCCTCGCCGACCATCAGCCGCCGCACCATGTCCTCCCACGGGTAGTTCGTCGTGTAGATCGTCGGCTTCCCCGACTCGTCGCGGGCCTTGACGATCTCGAACAGCAGCGACAGCCGCGATTCGGTCATCCGATCCTTCCCCAGGTCGTCGATGCACAGCGCCCCCGCGTTGCGGTAGCGGGCCAAGGCGTTCTCGCCCCACTCCGCCGCCCTCGCCTCGTCGGCCACCTGCCGCAGCGTGGCGAACACCACGGAACGCTCGGAGGCAAGGGCGATGAGCGCGGCGCAGGCCGCCCAGGTCTTACCGAGCCCGACCTCGCCCCGAAGCATCAGCGGGCGTGCGGGCTTGGCGCACCATGCGGCGACTTCGGGCGGGCACCCGTCCAGCACGGCGCGGCGGTACCTGGCGGGGATGCCCGACCGCTCGACCCTTTCGCGCCGCCTGCGGTCGGCCTCGCGGCGCTCGAAGGCGGCGACCTCGCGGTTGATCCGCGCCCATTCATCGGCGGAGCGCTTCGGCACCTCAAATGCCGAGGTTAAGGTACACAGCGAGCCCATCGTCGATCACCTCCTTGGCCGATCCGCGATCGCCCTCGCTCGCGCAACTCGGCCTTCGCCCGTTGTCCCGCATCCAGTTGCGCACCGCTGCCTTCCAGTCCTTCATCGGCGACGAGCCTATCCTCCAGCCCTTCGAGGCGTAGTGGTCGCAGAAACGCTCAGCATCGAGCGATCCGCCGTGGGCGGCGGCATACTCGCTAGCGTAGGCCTCAACCTCGGCAACGGTGGGCGGCGCGAAGCGCTTGCGCCGCGCCCCATTACCACATTGGTCTGTATTGGTATGGTCTGTATTGGTATGGTCTGTATTGGTATGGTTTGGGTTTCCTACTTCCGAAACAGGGGTTTCTGTTTCAAGAAACGGGGGTTTTTGGTTTTCCTCGGAGGGTTTTTTATCGGCCCGAAAACCAATCCCATCAGCGTTCGCTGTGGCGCTTCGGCTACCCTTTGGACGCCCTCCCTTGTTCTCGGTGCGGGCTTTGCGCGAGTTGTCGATGTCCTCGCGCACGCTCTCAAATATGGCATCGTAGGGAAAGCCAAACGACGGCTCCTTCTGATGCACCCCGTACTCGATCATCGCCAGAGCGAAGGCACCGCGCTCGTCCTCCGGTATCTTCTCCAATGTGGCCGAGAACTTCTCGAACCACGTGAACTTCGCCCCCATGGCTAGAACGGGATGTCATCGTCGTACACGGAAGACGAGGCGTCGATTGCGGGCACGGCGGCCGCCGTGTTGGCGGGGGCGCCGTACGCCTGCGGCTGCCCGTATGCGGGAAGTGGCGGCTGCGCCCCGTAGGCGGCCTGAGGGGCCGCAGGATAGTGGCTCATGGGCTGAGCGGTGTGGTAGTGGCCCTGCGGTGCGCTGGCGCCGCTCTGGCGGCTAGACATGAACTCAAGCTCGTCCACGATCACCTTGAGCTTGCTGTGCTTCTGTCCGTCGCGCTCCCACTGCTCCCAGCGCAGCTTGCCCTCGATGGACACCTTCGTGCCCTTGGACAGGTACTGGGCCACGCTGTTGGCGCGGTTGCCGAACATCGTGCAGTCCACGAAGTTCGGGCGGTCCTCCCACTCGCCCGTCTGCTGGTTCTTGCAGCGGTCGTTCACCGCCACGCCGAAGCTCAGCACGGCCATGCCGGACTGGGTGCTGCGCAGCTCGGGGTCGCGGGTCAGATTGCCGCTGATGATCACACGGTTGATGCTCATTAGAACGCCTCCATTTCCTTCGCGCCGCCGAACACAGTGCAGTCTTCGGGGGCGCTGTCCTGGTCGTATACGAAGCCGCCGTCGGAATCATCGACGATGGTTGCGGGAACCTCGATTGCCTCGGGGGCCACGGGTTCCTCGCTGCCCATCTCCTCCGGCGTGTAGAGGCCCTGGAAGTCGTCGGGGAACGCCTTGCGGACGCACTGGGACTTCGCCACCTTGTTGATCATCGTGGCGGGCTTCGACCTCCACAGCGACTTTCCGGTGCTGTACTCGGCGAGGCTCACCTCGCAGAACACGGGCTTCTCGTAGCCCTCGACGTAGACCGCCGCCCAGCCGCCGATGAGCTTTTCCCCGAGATCAGGGTAGACGGCGCATCCCCGCTTCTTGCGCAGCTTGCCGCCGACCATCACCACGATGCCGTCCTCGATGCCCCGGAACCTGGGGTTAGCCATGGCGCGGCGCATGAAGAAGTCGACGGACGGCTGCACGGACAGCTTGGTGGTTCCCGAGCCGCTGTCGTAGTGCGGCAGCACGTGCACGTCCCCCGCGAACGGGTTCAGCTTGCGGGCCGCGCAGGTCATGATGACCTTCGCCATCTCGGGCTCGGACACGTTGCTCTGGCCCGCGAGGATGTAGCGCATGACCGAGTTGGGGTTGAGGGTGATCTCCTGCCCGTCGGCCTCGTAGGTGCGCGATAGCTCGTTAGCCATGGCACACCGCCTTGACCATCTTCGCCGCAGCCTCCCAGCCCGCGAAGCCCGTCTGCATGGGCAGGCCGTGGACCCCGTTGGCCTTGAACCAGCCGATCATCCCCTGGTACTGGCTCGGGGTGAGATCGACGCACAGGATGTAGGTGCTCGGCTGCTCCGCCTGCGCCACCACCTGCTCGGCCTCGGCAACGATGTCGGGCACCGCATCGCCGCACCCGGGCTCGTCGCCGTAGGCCTCCACGGGAACCTGCTCGCCGTAGGCGCGGTTCTCCTCGACCTCGGCGTTCACCGCCGCCACGCGCTCCGCTTCCTCGTGCATGAGCCTGTCCTGCTCCGCCACCTCGCGCAGGGACAGCGTGCGGAAGAAGGTAGCCTGGGCCTGCTCCGGGTAGTAGTACGTCGTGGACTTCACCGCGTTCCAGTCCGCCACGATCTCGGTGGCCCGCTTGACCACGTTGTTGGCGGTCTTCGCCTCCGACCAGTTCTTCGCGACGGTGTTCCACCACCTGTCCTCCGCGATGCGCTCGAACGGCACCGCCTCGGCCAGCTCGGCGAGGCCGTTGCCCTCCATGAAGTCGGCGTAGACTGCCGCCATGGCCCCGAAGCGGGCGTCCTTGATGGCCTGCTCGGCTTCCGCCTGCTTCGCCTTGTAGCGGTCCCGGAGGGCGATCACCGGCGCCATCTCGTCGTCGTAGGCGATCTTGACGCGCTTCTTCGGCGTGTCGTAGTCGCCGTTGAACGCCTTCCTCGCCTCCTCGCAGGCGCCCACGGCCTTGTTGAGCGAGGTTCCCAGGCGCTTCAGGTCCTCGTAGTCCATGGCCGCCAGGGCCTCGTCGTCGGCATCGCACTCGGTCGCAGTCCTCTGCGCCTCTCCGATGGCATCGTTGATCGCGACGATGCGCCGGGCCAGGCCGTCGAAGCTTATCTCGCCCAGCAGGTTCGCCGGGGCGGCGAGCTGACCGCCCTCGATAACCTCCGCCTCAAGAATCTCCGCCATCTACCCCACCGCCTTGATCGCAACGTCAACGGCCAGGCAAACGGCGCACCACAAGGCGGTACCGCCGGCCACGCAGCACACGAATTGGGCCGTATGTGCTACCATGAGTTCGCGGGCCCTGCGCTCCGCAACTGTGTCGCGCCCCGGATTCCGCCAAGAACTGACGGGGCGCTTCCCTTTCTCGGGAGGCATTTCGATCTGCTTCAAAACAATCATATTGTTCCCTTTCCGAAAACTTTTTGTTACCTCTCATCAGGCGTTAGACAAACCTTTAGACAACTTCACGGAATCTTCACCGTACTTTTCGAGCCTCATCTTGAGCCGGCGGTTGGCCTGCCGGTTGCAGTTGTAGCGCCGCTTCTCCCGCTCGAAGTCATCGTCCGCTCCGCGCTTGATCGCTTCGAGCTTCCGGGATAGCTCGGCCCTCTCCGCAGCCTGCCTGTCGGCGAGCTGGCCCATATGGCACGTCTCGCACAGCCCCGTGTCGCCGTTGAGCGACGGCCTGAGCTGCCCGCACCGGGGGCACTCCTCCATCCTCGCCATGCTCACCCCCAGCCGGCTCGCCCTGCGCTGCACCGATTGCGGGGTCCTGACGGCGCCCGTCTCGGCCGCCAGCGCCTCGCAGCACCCGTCGGGGCCGAGGTGGGCGTGGGCTATGAGAACGTCGTCCTGCTCGTCCGTCCAACGCATCTACCCTGCAATCCTCCTCTCCTCCTCCTCGTACCAGGCATCGAACACGCTCGGCCTGATGTGGATGTACTTACCCGACCGGCCCGTGCGGACGTGGGGCAGAGGATGGTTCCTGGGGCCGCGACGGCAGAACGACCTGACCGCCTCGGCGCTGATCGCGCCGCCCGTCCGCTCGCTGATCTGCTTGCAGGTGAGCGGCCTCTCGAAGGCGCCCATCCCTAGACCCCGGAGTACGCGCCGAGATGGTGGCGGACGAACACACGGTCCCCGCCGAGATAGTGCGCATCGAGCACATCGAACCGCACGGTGACATCGCCGGTTACGCGATTGCGCAGGTACGCCGCAGCGATGCTCTCCAGCTGCCGCCGCTTGGGGCCCCGGTTGATCTCAGCGAAGGGCTCGGGGCCGTCGCCGGTCCGCACGTAGGCGAACACGATCACGTCGTCCGCCTTCGCGACGATATCGACGGTACCCGCCGGGCAGCCCCAATCGACCTCGGCCACGGCGTACCCATGGCGGGTCAGGTAGCGCAGGGCCGCGTCCAGGGCGCGCCGGCGCAGTCCGGAGGCCTCCTCGGGCATCTCGGGCACCTCCCGCCAGCTATGCTCGAAGGCGAGCATGGCCTTGAAGGCCGCTTTCTCCGACTTGTGCGCGCTGGTCCGCGCGTTACCTGCGGGGTCGGCCACCGTCAGCATCCAGTTGCCGTCGGCCTTCTCGATCTTCGCGGCGCATCCGTTGGCGCCATTCACGTAGGTGGTCACTTTCTCTCCTTTCTCTGCAGCCTAGGCCACCAACTGGTCGTTGATGAACTTCTCGATCTTCGCCTTCCCCCTGGGGTTGGCGAGGCGGTGGAGGGCGGCCAGGAAGTCGAGGCCGATGGACTTCTGCTTCTCCGTATCGGTCATATAGCTCGTGACCGTAGCGGTCGTGCACCCGACCTCTGCGGCGATGCGCTCGCGCGACACGCCCTTCACGGCATCGGCCAGAGGACCCTTCCACTTGTTCTTTCCCTGCAATCGAATCACCTCCTTTCCTCGTATCAGCAGCCTCCCGTTGGCGAGCACGTAGCCCTAACCTGTCGGTTTCATTCGTGCTCGCCGACGGGGAGCTGCTGGTGCCCCCGCCGGGAATCGAACCCGGACGCCCGGCTTAGGAGGCCGGCGCTCTGTCCGTTGAGCTACGGGGGCGCGCCCCGCGTTGTTAACGTCGTCGAGGGTGACCTGACGGGCTCTGTGTGACACGGTTCTAAGATTCGGGCATGGAGCGAACCGACCCGCATACCCTCTGGCACTACTCGCGGTGCAACCCGCGGTACCTCGCCATCGCCAAACGCCGTCGTACCGTCTCGCGCATCCTGCTAATCGTTGCGAAGGTCGTCGCGTGGATATTGACCTCGGGGATACCGACGGCGTTTTTCTGGGCTGATCTTCTTGGCGATGCCATGCAGTTGTAGCTGGATGTAAAGCAGCAACCCCACCACAGATGCCATGAAGGCGACGAACAATCCTTCCATTTCTCCATCCCTCCCTCCACTAGTCGGAAGCCGTCTCGATTCCGTTGACGATCATTTCCCATCTCCTCTATGTCGGGTGTTTCAGCGCCGCACTTTGCGACACTTGCTGATAATGGGAGCCATGAGAAAGCTCCCGAAACATATGACCGACCGCGAGTTCGAGCATTTCGAGCGGTCGCGCGACAGGCTAACCAAGATCGCCTGCGCCGCCATCCCGGCGCTCAGCGCCGTTGCGGTCGCCCTCATCACGGCCCTTCTTTAGGCCGCGAATCTCTCTGGCTATCTGGCCCAGATCGACCGAGATGATCGCGGCGGCGCCCAGAACGAACGCACCGATTGCCGCTACGGTGATAGCTGCCTCCATTTCTTCCTCCTCTCAAGTTGCTGACACCTGCGACCCCGTTTAAATAGGGTGCCTTGAAAACCGAATACGGAGGACGGCGGGGAGAGGAACCGCCATGAACGAGAACCAGAACGAGCGCAACCGCCAAGAAGGGCCCGAAGAGGAAACCGTCCGTTGCCCCAGATGCGGGGCTGACTACCCATCCAATGAGTGGCAGGGAGAATGCCGTCTCTGCGGATACCCCGATGCCTACTACGACAGCTTCTAGAAGCTAGAGTTTTTGCCGCCGTCCTCCGTATTCGGTTTTCAAGTTGCCGTCTTGCTGGTCTCAAATGTGCCGTGTGACACCTGGGGATAATGCGTGCCATGGAGAAGCGGCCGCAGACAATCGAGAACGTGATCACCGGGATTCCCGAAGAAGAGCCGGTGGACCTTTCGCGCCTGACCTCCGCCGTCCGCGTCTTGTGGGCGCTTCTCAAATTCTGCGCCGAGCTGTACGGCATCGGCTGCTTCCTGGTCTGGCTATTGGAGATTGCCAACCTGGTATGAGATAGCGCAGAGCAGCGCGATCACCATGGGCTTGTACAGCGCAGAGAAAATGCAATCCGCAGCTGCGCAGATGCGGTCCAGGGCTTTCACCTTTCTTCCTCCCTTCAAGTTGCTGTCTTACTGGTCTCAAATTGATATTATCGGTTTCAACTTGATGAATTGTACTCTACCCTAGATTAGAACTTATGTAAATATCAATTTCAAATTTATTTTCAAATTTATTTATGCGTGGCACAATTGCAATATCGGTTTCAAGTTGGGAGAACGCAATGACCACGCCTTTTAACACTAAATTGCGCGAACTACGAAAGAGGGCAGGGCTTACCCAAGAACAGCTCGCAGAAATTGTTGGCGCATCAACTCCAACAATTAGCGACTGGGAGAATTCACTGCCCAGGCCCAGGCTCCAAAAGCACCTTGACGCACTGTGCAGCTTCTTCAATATCTCCGAAAGTGATCTTATTTACGGAGCGGAAGTCAAGTCTTTCGGCCTCCCCCTCGTGGCCTCCGCCGAACCCGGCTACCTCCCCCGCGGCGGCTTCGCCCACGCAGGCGAGTTCTCCGACCCCGACGGGATAGAAGACGTGCTGGTGGAGGTCCCCAAGTCGGTGGCCGACAACCACCCGGAGGGGCGCGTGTACCGCGTTGACGGCGACTGCATGAACAGGGTGTACCCCGAGGGATGCCAGCTCGTGGCAGACCCGGCCGTGGAGCCGCAGAACGGCTCGGCCGTGTGCATGGCGGCGGAGAGCGGGGACGTTATCATGCGCCGGATGTACCGCCTCGCGGGCCAGCTCATCCTATCCCCCGACAGCTTCAACCCCGAGCACGAGAACATGATCTTCGACGACCCCGACGCGGCGCCTCTGACGTACCTGGGCACCGTGGTGTGGTTCCAGGCAGCAGAGGAGATGAGGTAGCTTGTTTCTCATGTATGTTGACGAATGCGGGGATTCTGGGATGGGGGTGGGCTCATCTGACTACTTCATCCTGAGTGGCATGGTTGTTCACGAGTCGATGTGGACGCAGCTCCTAACCGGCATCGCCGATGAGCTATCCGGGCTGAAGATCAAGCACGGGATGGAGAATAGGGCGGAGCTTCACGCCAAGGGAATGCTGGGACGCAGCGAGAAGGTCTATGCCTCCATGCCCAAAGTTAGTCGCTTGATGATGTTTCGCGACGTACTCAAGTATGAGGGAACATTGACCGACAGGATACGCATCATCAATGTGGTGGTTGACAAGCGAGGCAAGGCATTCGGCTACGATGCGTTCGGCCATGCGTGGGACGCTTTGATAAACAGATTCGAGAACACAATCCAATACAACAACTTCCCGATAATCGCGCCAAGCACAACACCAGCGTGCCCAGAGCACGGGATGATAATCGTAGACCAAACGGACGAGAAGAAGCTGCGCGAACTCACGCGGCATATGAGGCACAACAATCTGATACCCTCGTGCATAGTCCCCGGAAGCTACACCAGGCACAATCTGCAATGGGTCATAGAGGACCCGATGCACAAGGACTCGCAGCACACCCTGCCGATACAGCTGTGCGACGCGAACGCTTACTTCCTTCGGCAAATGCTCGCACCGAACTCGACTATCAGGAAGCACAAGGCGCAGAACTACTTCTACAGCCTAGAGCCAGTACTGCTGAAGGAGGCCGCGAAAAGGGATCCGCTTGGTATTGTCAGACTATAAAAAGATGGCGGCCAAAGGCCGCCACTTGGTGCCCCCTACTGACACGATGTGCTTTCAGGTGCAGCTATATGGTACCAGAAATGATCGCAGAGTACTATGGGATATCGCCATGTATCCAAAACGAAAAGAGGGAGCCCCGCCCTCCGTCGCCAAACAGATGCGAGGCTCCATGACCTTCCAACTCATGAAAGGCTGGGTGAAGTATACCATGCGAAGCGCAAAAGGGTCGGTGTACCAACTGGGTCCCGATCGCTGGCGGGTGCAGATCGAGGCCCCGCGAGATGCGAATACGGGCAAGCGAAGCCGCCCGTCCACCATCGTAAGGGGCTCGCGCAAGAAGGCCGAGCAGGTAAAGGCCCAGATGCTCATCGACGCCGGCTACGTCAGCATCTCCTCCGACATCGATGTTGAGGAGTACGCGCACAGCGTGTTCCTCAACCGCAAGAAGAAGCTCATCGCCAAGGGCAAGTTCAAGATACGCACCCTCGAATCCTACGAGGAGCGGCTGCGGCTCCACATCCTCCCCTATATCGGGCATGTTCAGGTTCAGGAACTCAGGCCCATCCATGTGAGGATGGTGCAGGACGCCGCCCCGACCGACGCCGTTGCCAGGGAGGCCCGCAAAGTCCTCAGCTCCATGATCACCGAGGCGATGTACGACGAGCTTCTGGCGAGTAACCCCGTCAAGAACGTGCGCCCCATAGACGAGAGCGAGTACGAGCCCGAGCAGTTGGACGTTGAGGACATGGAGGTGTACCTGTGGCACTTCAAGGACACCCGCGTTGAGAACGTCGTGCTGCTCGCCATCGGCGGCGCCTACCGACGGGGTGAGATAGTGGCCCTCAACGCCGAGGACATCAACCTCGATACGGGGCTGGTCGTGATAGACGACGCGCTGGTGGAATCGCGCGAGGGGACAATTCCGGAAACGCCCAAGAACCACAAGGCCCGCACCAACGTCATCCCTGCGGTCATCCTTGAGCGCCTGCGCGAGACGCTGCCCGAAAGCGGCCCCGTGGTAACGACCCTCAAGGGCGACCGCATGAAGCCCAACTCGGTCAGGAAGCTGTACGAGAAGACCCTGTCAACCATCCCCGAGGGCGTCCCCCGCATCCCGCTCAAGAACCTTCGGCACACGAGCCTCACGGCGGTGTACGACGCCACGGGCAAGATGGACTCCTCGCAAATCCACGGCGGCCATTCGAGCGAGATCACGACGAAGAAGTACTACGTGAGGCCCCACGATACGCAGAAGTACGCCGCAGCCGATGCAGTGGACGCCTTCCTGCGAAACGAGGGCTTAGAATCGATCTGAGGCCGGTTTCCGAGCGTTTTTCGGGCAGATGGCACACGATGGCACACGCTCGCGGGAAAAGAAAAAGGGCAAACCGAAGTTTGCCCTGTTAAACGCTGGTAGCTCCGACCGGATTCGAACCGGCGACCTCCGCCTTGAGAGGGCGGCGTCCTAAACCGCTAGACGACGGAGCCACATAGTGCTTCGCGCGATGAAAATGGCTGGGGTGGAAGGAGTCGAACCCTCACATACGGCACCAGAAACCGCTGTCCTGCCATTAGACGACACCCCAACGACAATTCTTCGCACGAACCGCTAAAGCGGTAAGCGCAAGTGAGTATATTAATGATGAAGGGACTGTCCGTCAAGACCCAATTTTCTCTTTTTTCGGAATACCCCTCAAGCGGTACGGGCGGCAGAGACAGCGCGGTCTGCTCTCGGGCGGCGTGGAGCCCTGTGGAATCGGGAGCTGTTCGCAAGCGACAGGCTATTCCTCGGGAGTGCGCCATGCGCAGGGATCGGGGGCGGACAGAGCACGGATGCCCTGGATGATGATCTCCACGCCGTGGGCGAAGGCCTCCTCGGTGTAGGCGCTTCGCACGATGCGCTGCCACAGCGGCGCCGCAGCCGCCTCCCCGTCAGCGCCGCCCCCTCCCTCTTCCCTCAGCTCGGCAGCGGAAACCCCCTTCCGCTCCGCCTCAGCCTGCAAGGCAATGGCATTGCCGACGAATCCGGCGAGATAGGCGTCCACCATAGCCCAGGCCTGGCGCAGCACCGGCTCGGACATGCCCTGGGCCAAATGCAGGCTCACGATCTTCTCGGTATGGGCGGCCAGGCCGTTGCCGGCTGCCTGGGGGTTCACATCGATGGAGGCCACCTCGGGATGGGCCAGCTCCTCCCGGTAGATGGAGGTCATGGTGCGACGCAGGGTGTCGTCCCAACGCTCCCCGGGAACCGGATCGGTATCCATCGTGCCCATGAACCGCTCGAGCACCGCGCAGAGAACCTCGTCGCGGGAAACGAAGTGACTGTACACCGCCATGGCCGACACGCCCAGATCGCGGCCGAGCGCGCGCATGGTGAAGGCGCCGAGGCCCTCCCGTTCGATGAGCTCGGTCGCCACCTGAACGATGTGGTCGCGCGTGAGCGCCGGGCGCTCCTTAGCGGCCGGGGCATGTCCCATGGGGGCGACTCCCTTCTCCGTCGCGTTTATCTCGTAAGGCAAGTATAGAAAAGCGGCGCGCCCGCGAGGAGCGCGCCGCCTTCTTCCCCATCTGGAATCCAGACCCGATCCCTAGGCCGCTTGGAGCGCGGTGCCCGGACCCTGCTCGGGGTTATGGGGCCAGCTGTGGCAGTTGTCGCACTGGTTGTCGGTGACTTCCTTGTCCCGGGCGTGGCAGTTCACACAGGAGTTGGGGCCGCCGTGAATGGAGCCGTGGGGGTTCGACAGGCCGTAGTCGGCCGTCGTGGAGGCCAGGACCTCGTAGGAGCCGCCGTGGCAGGAAAGGCACTGCTCGCCGGAGACGTACATGCCGTCGCCCGTATCGGCCATCTCGGTGCGGGCGCCGTCGGCGGCACCGTCGGTCGCGGGCTGAGTCGCCGGCGCGCAGGCGGCCAGGGCCGCGCAGAGGGCCACCGCACAGGCAACGCCGGCCAGCTTGATCATGTTCTTCTTCATAGGACTACTCCCCCTTCATCGCGTGCTCGGCGGCCACATAGCCGAAGGTGATGGCGCGGCCGATGGATGTTCCCGGAATATGACGCGGGTAGTTGCCCGCGAAGAAATTGCCCGAGGCGTTGCCCACGGCGTACAGACCCTCGATGACCTTGTCGTCCACGTCGAGCACGCGGCAGTCGCCATCGATGGTGAGGCCGCCGCCCGTGGCCAGCACGCAGCTGTTGGTGGTCAGCGCGAAGAGGCGCGTGCCCGTGAACGGCATGGTGGTCGCCAGATCGCGGTTGAAGTCCTCATCGATGCCGCCGGCGAAGAAGCCGTTGTAGCGCTCGATAGTGGCGGCGAGGTTCTCCCCGTCGATGCCGGCGGCCTGGCCGAGCTCCTGGGGCGTGGCGCCCTCGAAGAGCCAGCCGCGGCCCTTGAACTCCTCGATGGCGGCGTCGTCCATGCCCTCCATCATGTTCTCGTCGAACACCTGGAAGCAGCCGGCACCATAGCCGGGCTGGGCGTTCTGGGCGTTGGACACGGCCTGGAAGGGTAGATCCTCGCGCACGAAGCGCTTGCCCTCGGGGTTGATCATGAGGCCGAAGTAGATGGCGTTCCACGTGCGGGCATCGAAGAACGAGTCGGGGTTGCCCCAGCGGAAGTTCATGACCGGCTGCGGGCACGGATCCATCTGGGCGCCGATCTTGAGGCCCATGAGGTGGCCGTCGCCGGTGGTGCCCCAACCGGGATTCCGCCAGCTGGACGTGGCGTAGTCCTCCGGTCGGGTCCAGGCCTCCATGAGCTCGGGGTTCGCGTCGTAGCCGCCCGTGGCCAGGATGACGCCCTTGGCGGCGTTGATGCGCCCGTAGGTGCCGTCGGCGTTCTTCACAATGACACCGGTCACACCAGCGCCCTCGCGCACCAGCTGCACGGCCGGGGTGGAGAAGCGCAGCTCCAGATTGCTGTACTGCTTGGCCACTTCCTGCATTTCCAGGCACACGTAGATGCCCGAGTAACCGGAGCGCACGCCGGCATCGGGCGGCAGGCAGGGGCTGTCGTAGAAGCCGAGCTCGGTGGGGATGAGATTGGTCACGGCCGGCATGCCGTTGGAGGAGGGAGGCTCCTCGACCGGCGTGATGACGAAGCCGTTGGAACCCTTGTCGAGCATGGTCTGCCAGAAGTCGGTGGCCTCGCCGGAGCAGTCCACGTAGGTGCGGATCGGTTCGAGGCGCCCACGGCACCGGCGCCGCGCAGGAAATCGCGCCGGGATACGCTTCTCTCCTTCATGGTTCCTCCTTCTCTCCCCGAACCCCTCTCACGGGTTCGCCAGATACCTCAGACCCGTCCTTTCCTTCATTGCCACACGGGCCTTACACTGTAAAGTTAGCAGTGCAATGCGCATCATAGCGACTTTACTTTACATTGTAAAGAGACTGAGGGAACAAAAGAGCCCCGCCGAAGCGGGGCCGATGGGTTCTACGGAAAACCCGATGATGAGAAGGGAGGGGAAGCGAGCCGGTGAACCGCGCCGATGCGGAGGGCGCCGAACGCAAGCCTAGCAGGGCACCGGGCCGTAGCGCCACATGTGGTTCAGAGGACCGCTGCCGCGCCCCAGATCGAGCCCGTCCGCCAGGGCACCGGCCACGTAGGCCTTGGCCTCGCGCACGGCCACATCGACGGCGAAGCCCTGGGCCAGGTTGCAGGCGATGGCCGAGGAAAGGGAGCAGCCCGTACCGTGGGTGTTGCGGGTCTCGATGCGTGGCCCGCGCAGCCAAACGTGCTCGCCGTGAGCCAGATGCAGGTAATCGTCGGCCGCATCGGGCTCGCCCACCCCGTGACCTCCCTTGATCATGATGGCGGGAACGGGCGCGTCGCTGTCGGCGAAGTCGGGTGCCGTTTGCCGGGCCGCCACGATGCGGTCGGCGATAAGGCGGGCGGCCTGTTCCACGTCGGCGGCGCAGGAGATGGCAATGCCGGCGAGCACTTCGGCCTCGGGAATATTCGGCGTGACGACCGCGGCCACGGGGAACAGCTCGGCCACCAGCGCGTCCACCGCCGCATCAGCGATGAGCGCCGAGCCGGAGGTGGCGACCATGACCGGGTCCACCACGATGTTGGCGGCACCGTGCCGGCGCAGCCCATCGGCAATGGCGCGGACGATGGCCGGCGACGAGACCATGCCCACCTTCACCGCATCGGGGCGGATATCCTCGAACACGGCGTCGATCTGCGCGCCTACGAAGGCGGGGTCCACATCGAGCACGCCGGCCACGCCCGTGGTGTTCTGGGCCGTGAGCGCCGTGATGACGCTCTCCCCGAAGAGCTGGTGAGCGACGATGGTCTTCAGATCGGCTTGGATGCCCGCGCCTCCGCTGGAATCGGAGCCGGCGATGGTGAGAACTGCCTTCATAGGGGCCTACCCTTCGATGAACTTCACGGCCTCATCGGTATTGATGACCTTTGCAGCGTAGCACACCTTCATGTACTCGATGCCCTCCTCCTGATTTCCCACGAGGAAGGTTGCCGTCGCGTCATCCACGACGATGATATTGAAGTTGTTGAAGTAGGCATCGGCCACAGTGTGCTTCACGCAGATGTTCGTGTCCATGCCGCAGCAGATGAGCGTGTCCACACCCAGCTCGTTCAACAGCAGCAGAAGCCCCGTCTGGAAGAACCCGCTGTAGCGGCGCTTTTCCACCACGTAGTCGGTGGGCTGCGGGTCCAAAAGCGGCGAGGTCTGCGCCTCGGGCGTGCCGGCGATGCCGTGGGCGCCCCACAGGGCCAACTCGCGATCGATGCCGGGCAGGTGCGCGTCGTTGGTGAAGATGACGGGCACACCGGCCGCGCGGGCAGCGGTCGTAAGCTTCGCCGTCTGCAGGATGGAGGGCAGAAGCACGGCCTCCAGCGGGCCGCCCGTGGGATCCCCTAACTCGTCGATGACAAGCAGCGCGCACTTCGCGCGGTCGATGGCGTCCAGGTTCACCAGATCGTTGTTGTTCTCGTCTCCCAGCATGATCGTCCTCTCTCGATGGCGGTCGCGAAAGCGGGCCGGCCTAGGCTTGCGGGTTCGCAGCCCCTCGTTCACGGGGCAGCACCTCATCCATGATACGAGAAAGCTCGCGGGTCGCCGCCGCTATATCGTCGGCGGCGAAGATGGCGCTCACCACGGCGGCGCCGTCCACGCTCAGGTCGGCCAGAAGTGGCAGCGTGTCGCCGTTGATGCCGCCGATGGCCACGATGGGGATATCCACCGCTGCGGCAATGGCGCGGAACTCCTCGGGTGCGAGCACGCCAGCCTCGGGCTTGGTGGCCGTACCGCGCACGCCGCCCACTCCCAGATAATCGGCGCCGGCGGCCTCGGCAGCGCGGGCCTGCTCTACCGTCTGGGTGCTCACGCCCACGATGGCATCGGGGCCGAGCAGCGCCCGGGCCCGCTCGCAGGCCATGTCGTCTTGGCCCACGTGCACCCCGTCGGCGCCGACCGCGAGCGCGCACTCTACATCGTCGTTCACCACGAAGGGAACCCCGGCCGCCCGGCACAGGGCCAAAAGCTCGGCGGCCTCGGCAGCAAGCGCATCGGGCGCGGCCCCCTTGTGGCGCAACTGCACAAAGGTGGCGCCTCCCTCAAGTGCCTCTTCCACGCACGAGGCCAGGGTACGCTCCCCCAGCCACGCATTGTCGGTCACCGCGTATAGGCGCAACGCGGCCTTCAGGTTTTTCTTATCGAACATGTTCTTACCTCCCGGGTTGAGCCCATGTCAGCGAGGGTCCGATAGGTGCCTGGAATTGCCCCGCCTTCGCACCAAGTTGGCTTCGGCCAACGCCGCGTGCGAAACATAGGGGCAAGGCCAGGTGCCTATCGGAGCCACAGCGTCGGCTTAATTCGTTGTCCGTCAGGACAACGAAACAGTGAGTCCGTCCATGATGTCGTTCACCGTCTTCATGGCGCACATCTTACCGCACATGGTGCAGGTGCCCTCAGTGGAGGGTGGAGCGCTCTCGAAGACAGCGCGGGCGCGGGCCGGATCCAGGGCCAGATCGAACATCTCGTCCCAGGCCACGCGCCGGCGGGCGTCGCTCATGCGGTTGTCGCGGTCACGGGCACCGGGCACGCCCTTGGCGATGTCGGCGGCGTGGGCGGCGATCTTCGTGGCCACCAATCCCTCGCGCACATCGGCCGCGTCAGGCAGGCGCAGGTGCTCGGCCGGGGTCACATAGCACAAAAAGTCGGCGCCCGCAGTGGCCGCAACGGCCCCGCCGATGGCGGCCGTGATATGGTCGTAGCCGGGGGCGACATCGCACACGAGCGGCCCCAGCACGTAGAAGGGGACATCGTGGCACAGACGCTTCTGCAGCTTCATATTGGTGGCGATCTCGTCGAGGGCCATATGTCCCGGGCCCTCCACCATCACCTGCACGCCGGCATCCCAAGCGCGGGACGTGAGCTTCCCCAGCTCGATGAGCTCGGCGATCTGCGCCGCGTCGGTGGCGTCGTAGCCGCTGCCGGGACGCATGGCATCGCCCAGCGAGATGGTCACGTCGTGCTCGTGCAGGATGGCCAGTACCTCGTCGTAGTACTCATAGAAGGGGTTCTCGCGCCCCGTGGCCTCCATCCAGGCGAAGATGAGGGAGCCGCCGCGGGAGACGATGTTGGTCAGGCGGCCCGTCTCCTTGAACGACTCGATGACCCGGCGGTTCATACCCGCATGGATGGTGACGAAATCCACGCCGTCTTCCGCATGGGCCCGCACCACTTCCAAAAAGTCCTCGGGCGTGATGGCGATGAGGGACTTTTCCAGATAGCCGATGGCATCGTACATGGGCACCGTGCCGATCATGGCCGGCGATTGCTCGATAAGCTTCGTGCGGAAGGCGCGCGTCTTGCCGGAGTTCGACAGATCCATGATGGCATCGGCCCCCAGTTCCAGGGCCACGGCCACCTTCTCCCATTCCGTCGCCTCGTCGGCCAAGTCGCCAGAGATACCGAGGTTCACGTTCACCTTGGTGGTCAGCGGCACGCCGTCCAAGGTGGAGCCCACGCCGCCCGGTGTCAGGCTCGCATGGTGGATGTTGGCGGGAATGGCGATGCGGCCGGCGGCCACGGCAGCGCGGATGGCCTCGGGCTCGCGGCCCTCGGCGGCGGCCACGGCGGCCATCTGGGGCGTGACGATGCCGGCACGGGCATAATCCATTTGGGTGATAGGCGCGGGGGCCGGCCCAGAGGCGGCGGCAGATGCGGGCGTCGTGCGGTCTTCGATCATAAAACTCCCTTCGTTGGCATTACCCACAGCAGGTTCGGCGGGTCGAGGCGTATGCGGCGCCTCCTCTCAGCCTGCCCGGCCGCCCATACGGCGGCTGCAAGCTCCCCGAATATGAGGTTGTGGTCGCTATTATAACGGCAGGAACACCGCGAGTGTGCCGCTTTCCACGGAAATGCGGGCGGCGGCACCCGCGAGCTCGTTGGAAAGCCCCCAGCTCGTGCGGTTGGTGAGCGCAACGTGGTCGAGACCGTACTTCAGCCCCGCCTCGCACACGCCGGTGGCCACATCGGAAAGGGAGAACACCGACACGATGCCCTCGTCGGCCGCCTCGATCAGCAACTCACCCGGCCCTACCAGCAGTGCGATGCGCTCGCGCTCCCCCACGGCCACCACGTCCAGCCCGCGCTCGGCGAACGAGGCCAGAAGCGACAGGTTCGCAAGTGTGTGGTCGAGCCGACCGCCGAGGGCCCCGTACACTTCCACGGCTCCGGCGCCGCGCGTCAGCGCCTCTTCCAGGGCCAGCTCCATGTCCGAAGCGTCCTTCTCCGCTGGAAATAACTTCACGGGCACGCCCTCGGGCACGAAGCCCAGAGAGTCGAAATCGCCCAGAGCAAGATCGGGCACGCAGCCCGCCGCCTCAAGGGACGCGAAGCCGCCGTCCACAGCGATAACGGCATCGAAAGCACCGCGGGCCGCGCGCTCGGCGAAGTATGCCGCGTTGAAATCCGAGGCGCCGATAAGAGCGTAGGTGGTCACGAAAGTCCCTTCTGGCAAGTTCCGTCCTTTCTGCTACAATACCACAGGCGAGCGGGCCAGACGGCCGCGTACCCATCGGGTGCGAGGAAAGTCCGGGCTCCGCAGGGCAAGATGCCAGCTAACGGCTGGGCGGGGCGACCCGACGGAAAGTGCCACAGAAAAGAAGACTCCCCCGCGCGAAACGTGCCGCCTGCGCGGCACGCACGAAACGGGAGAAAAGCTGAAACGGTGCGGTAAGAGCGCACCAGCGCGCTGGCAACAGCGCGGCTTGGTAAACCCCATCTGGAGCAAGCGCAAATAGGAGCGCCATACGGTGGCCCGCCGTGCGCTCGGGTTGCGTGCTAGAGGCGTCTGGCGACAGGCGTTCGAGATAAATGGCCGTCCCACGACAGAACCCGGCTTACCGGCCCGCTCGTTTTCTCAAAAAGAAAAGGCCCCGAAGGGCCTTTTCGTGTTCCTTGGCGCTCTATCGCGGCAGGTTAGTCGATTTCCTCGAACTCGAAGTCGTCGGCGTCGCCGAAGCCCGAGAGATCCTTCTCGTAGGCCGAGGCCACCGGCGTGGCAGCGGCCACGGCAATGCCCGCCGAGGCGGCCGGAGCAGCTGCAGGGGCGGCCGGCGTCACATAGGAGGAAGGAGCCACGTACTCGTCGATCTCGAAGTTGCCCGTAAGACCGGCGGCCACATCGTACTCGCCGTCGCCGGCAGCAGCGGCAGCGGCCGGCACGTTGGCGCCGATGTCGGCCAGCTTGCGGGAGGCGTCGGAGATGATGTCCTTCAGCAGGTCGGCATACTCCTCGCGCGCATCCTCGCGATCGTCCTGCAGCTTGCGAATGGCGTCGATGACGTCCTGACGGTCGGTGTTGGCGCGATCGATGATGCGCTGGGCCTCGTCGCGGGCGTCCTGGATGGTCTCCGTGGCGTTGGCATTGGCCTTGGCGAGAATCTCGTCAGCGGAGCGCTGGGCAATGATGAGGGCCTGGGCGATGGCGTTGTCGTCGGCGTGCTTGTCGTTGAGCTGGCGCTCCAGATCGGCGATGATCGCGTCCTTCTGGGCGAGCTGGGCATCGTACTCGGCGGTGTCAACCGAGGCAGCCACCGTCTCGGTGATGGCCACCGTGGAGGCAGCCGGCGCGTCGAAGCCGCTGAAGCGATCCTCCTCCAGCTGCGCCTGCAGCTGAGCGATGGTGTCGTTCAGAATGTCGATCTCGTCGGCCACATGCTCGAGGAAGACGTCCACCTCGTCGACATCGTAGCCCTTTCGATCGATAGAGAAGCTCTGGTTGTGGATGTCGGAGGCGGTGATAGCCATGTAGTTACCCTAGCCCTTCTTACGTTGCCTTTGTTACCTGAATGCTCATCGCTCGGTTAGATGAGCCAAGCGAGCAGACGTACCCCGAATTGTAATACAAGCAAGGCGATGATGGGAGTTACATCCACCATACCTCCAAGGGGCGGGATCAACTTTCGGAACAAGTTGAGGTACGGATCGCAGAGTTTCCCCAGCGCTCGGTACACATCGCCAATCACGCCGCTTTGGGTGTTCGGGAGCCACGACATCATCACGTAAATGAAGATGATCATGGAGTACGCGTCCACGAGACGGACGAGAAGCGAGAATAGCATAGAGCAGACTCCTTATCACGGGCCGCGAAACGCCGTTGCCGTACCGTTTGCGACCCTATGCGGCTATTAGATCAGACCCTGGCTGCGCAGATACGAGCGCTCCGCTTCGGAAAGCTCGTTAATCCGCGTGAGGGCGAACACCTTGTTGCCCACGCACTCCACATTGGCATCGAGGGCGCTGGCCACGCCGAACGAGAAGTCGAGGATCCTCTTGGCCAGAGCATCAGGCGTGCCCGTCAGGCACAGCACCACGGCATCCCCCAGCTTAAGCGCTGTGGAGACCGCCTCGGCGTCGTTGTAGGCCACGGGCTTGACCACCTTCACCGTACGAGAGGGGGCGGTGCGGCCGACAGCGGCCGAGCTGCTGGACGAGGTGAAGCTGCGCGCCGCGCCGCGATCTTCGGAAGGCGCGGGCGCCGTCGGCTCGAACAGCGAGTTGAGGCCCTCTGAGCGCGCATGGTGGGCCGCCGAGGCCGCCGCCGAGGCCGCCGCGGTGCCCTCCGGGGTCATTTGGGGCGGTAGCGAGGAGTCCACCATGGTGCGGAAGGAGCTAGAGCCTGAGGAGCGACGCGTGGAAATCGCACCGTCATCGGGCAGCGAGGGCACCTGGGTACGGGCACGCACGTCGTCGATGGAAACGAGGCGCGGCATGCTCGAGCGGCCCGACGAGCGCACGCCCGGCTCGCGCGTCGTCACCGAGTCGTAGCGATCGTAGCTCGAGCGGGCGGAGGTGCGGGTGTAGCTCTCGTCGTAGCCGTACTCGCCGTAGTCCTCGCCGTCGTCGAACTCCTCGTAATCGTCGTAGAACTCCTCGTGGTCGTCCTTGCGACCGAAGCCCAGTTTCGACTTGATGTCGCCGAACATGCGCTTGCCGTCGTTCAGATCCATGGGGCCTCCTGCTTCGTTTTCGCGACCGCGGGGCCGCGTTCTTGTTCGTTGAAAGACACGGGGGTCTTTTTCCCTCCCGCTGTAAGCCATCCACCATCATAGCAGGTTCGGGGCTACTCCTGAAAAGATTCGCTAAAGATAGCACGGCCGACGCGCACAATGGTGGCGCCGCAGGCGATGGCCTCGCGCCAGTCATCGCTCATGCCCATGGAAAGCTCGGTGAACGCAGCCGCCTCGTCGGAGGGAAGCTGAGCGCGAATCTCGCCCGCCAAGTCGGCCAGGCCGCGGAACGTATCGGCCGCCACGGACAGATCGCCTTGGGGCGCCATGGTCATGAGCCCGCAGACGCGCACATGGGGAAGCGCGGCGCACGAGCGCACGAGGGCGAGCGCCTCTTCGGGAGCCGCGCCGCTCTTCGACGCCTCCCCCGACACGTTCACCTCGACGAGCACGTCCTGCACCTTGCCGAGAGCCTCGGCTGCGCGATCGATCTTCTCGGCGTGGCGAAGCTGGTACAGCGAGTGGATGAGGGTCGCGGCCCCCACGATATCGGGAATGCGCCGGGACTGGATGTTCCCGATGAAATGCCAACGGGCCTGCGGAAACGCCGGGGCCTTGGCAACGATCTGGTCGGGTCGGTTCTCGCCGAAATCCCGTGCACCGGCCTGCAGGGCGCAGGCAACCTCATCGGGGCCCACGGTCTTCGACACCGCGACCAGGCGCACCGATCCGGGGGCGCGCCCGCAGGCCGCGCACACCTCCGCCACCTCGTCGGCGACCGTCCGGTAGCGTTGAGCCGTATTCATGTCGTCACTCCTTTCGACCGGCAAAAGCACCGTGGCGTCCGCAGCGCCCTCCGCTCTTGCGGTATGAGAAATAGCGGTCATCGCAGCAGGCGGTGCACTCCCCCGCCGCCGCGATGCGCCGCGCGGCAATACCCGCCTCGGCAAGACTGGCGCGCACGGCCATCTCGAGATTCAGATGATCGGTTCCGAGGGCGCAGGCCTCACCGAAGCGCTCGACGAAGCGGCCCACGAGCTCCTCGCCGCATTCATAGCAGGCCGCGGCGATATGCGGGCCGATGTAGGCGTTGAAATCGCCCGCATCTGTCAAAGCTCCGGCCTCGGCGTCCAGCGCCGCCACCGCACTGACCGCTTTCGCGGGAATACCGGCGAGCGCCCCGCGCCAGCCGGCGTGGGCCACGGCGAAGGCCCCCGTGGGAGAGGCGACGATCACCGGCGTGCAGTCGGCGAAGCACAGAAGCGCGGTCACCCCCGGCACGTCCACCGCCACACCGTCGGCGCCCGCGCGAGCAGCGGCGGCGACGGCCGCGAAGGCGGGGGCGTCGGCAGACGACAATGAGAGCACCCTGTCGCCGTGGACCTGGTTCAACGTGAGCATCTCGGTGGCGGCAAGGCCGGCGGCATCGAGCAGGCGGCGGCGGTTCTCCGCAACGGCGGCCGGGTCGTCTTCCACGTGGTCGCCGAGGTTCAGGCTGTCATAGGGCGCCTCGCTCACGCCGCCCCAGCGCCGCGAGAACCCCACACGCAGGCCCGTAGCGGCGAAAAGCGGCTCGTCGGTTAAAAAGGACAGGCCCGCACAAGCGCGGGCCTGCAATGTAGGCAGGGGAAGTGCCATAGGGCGTCGTCGGGCCTCTCTCCTAGCGCGAGCGCTTCAGGAAGTCGGGGATGTAGTCCTCGTCGGCAAAGCGGTTTGCAGGCGCCGGCGCGCTGAAGGTGACCGGGGCCTGCTGCACCGGCTGGGGCGCGGGCGCCTCGGTGGAGGCGAACAGGTCCTTGCGCGGGGCGAAATCCATGGACGCCTGGGCGGCGCCCACCTTGAAGCCCGTGGCGATAACGGTGATACGCACCGCATCGCGCAGCTCCTCGTCGATGATCTGGCCGTAGATGATGTTCGCGTTGTCGTCGGCGCAGGCCTCCACGGTGCGGGCCGCCTCGGACACCTCGGTAAGCGTGAGGTCGGGGCCGCCGGCGATGGAGAACAGCACGCGGGAAGCGCCGGCGATGGAGGACTCCAGCAAGCTGGAAGAGGTGGCCTGCTGGGCGGCGTCGAGGGCGCGGTTCTCGCCCGTGGCCACGCCGATGCCCATCATGGCCGTGCCCGCATCTTTCATGACGGTGCGGATGTCGGCGAAGTCGAGGTTGATGAGGCCGGGGATGGTAATGAGATCGGTGACGCCCTGAATGCCCTGGCGCAGCGTGTCGTCGCAGATGCGGAAGGCGTCGATCATGGACGTCTTCTTATCGACGATCTCGAGCAGGCGGTCGTTGGGGATCACAATGAGAGTGTCGACCTTTTGCGAGAGCAGATCGATGCCCTGGTCGGCCTGGTTGCGACGCAGACGGCCTTCGAAGGAGAAGGGCTTGGTGACCACGCCCACCGTGAGGGCGCCGATCTCCTCACGAGCAATCTCGGCCACGATGGGGGCCGCGCCCGTGCCCGTGCCGCCGCCCTCGCCGGCGGTGACGAAGACCATGTCGGCCTCGGCCAGCGCCTCGCGGATCTCCGCGCGGCTCTCTTCGGCAGCCTGGCAGCCCACCTGCGGGTTCGCGCCGGCGCCCAGACCACGCGTCAGCTCCTCGCCGATGTGGATGGTCTTATCGGCGTCGGACATGAGCAGCGCCTGGCGGTCGGTGTTGACCGCAATGAACTCGACGCCTTTCACGCCGGCTTCCACCATGCGGTTCACCGCATTGGTGCCGCCGCCGCCCACACCGACGACCTTGATGACCGCCAGATGATCTCCGCCCGAGATATTCGCCATGGTTTCCTCCACACTAACTGCGTTTATTGCTGCGTTTTTCAATCGTTCTTCACGGGCCTTTGCAGGCACGCCCTTTGAGCCGCTCATTCGAGCAGCCGTTATGTGGGGATATTGTACACGATGAGCTGCCCATTGCAACGACTGGCGCGGTCAAAGGATTCCCCGCGTCCACGAATACGACAGATTACCGATCCAGGATATCGAAGCGCCGCGCGGCTCCTTGACCGGCAACAGGAGAATCGCCCTCCCCGGACAAAGGCATCCCGCTATACGGCACGCCAGGTAGGACGGTCGGGGACGCGGACGTTGATATAGGCGACCTTGCCCTCGTTCTTGGCCATGATCTCCAGGCAGATACGTTCCTTATCGCGAATGTCCTCAGCGGTGCCGAAGGCGATCTGGATGCCGTTTTCCAGGGTGAGCAGCGTCGACTGCGCGTCGGTGGCCGAGACGGCCTTCACCTGGTCGGCCAGCTCGCCGGTCAAGCCGTCCAGAATCTCCAGCGCATTGTTCACGTTGCCGTCGGTGCAGTAGGTTCCCACCTCCGGCGTGAGCCCGAAGGGCACGCCGGTGATGTGCAGCACGCTGCCGGCATCCTCGTAGATCTGCGGGCTGATGGACTGCCCCAGCTCGGAATTCTGATCGGGAATCTCCATGAGCCACATGCCATCGGAGGCGATGGCCCAATGCTGGGTCGTCTTGGCGTTGTCGGCCACCACGTCCACCACGGCGGCGATCTTGCGCTCGGTCACAGCGATCTCCAGCGTGTTGGGAAAATGGCGGTTCACCCTCACGTCGGCCACCCAGGCATCGCGCACCACGCTGTCGGCCACCGCCGAGGCGTCCACGTTGAGCAAGGTGGTGCCCTGGGGCACCGCTGCGAGCACCGCCATCTCGTCGCTCGTCAAATGATCGGCGCCCGTCACCTCCACCTTCTCGATGGTGAAGGCCGAGGAGAAGTAGAGGCCCGCGTAGACCACGCCGAGCACCGCTGCCGTCACAGCCAAGGCCACGATTACGCGAAAGGCGCCGGAGCGCTTAGGGCGCGCAACGCCCTCGCGCAACGTCGTAGCACGACGGGATGCGCGCGAGCGATCCATGTCGCCCAAACGAACCGAGGTCACCGCCCTGCGCGTGGAGGCGGCGCGACCCGAAGACGGCCGGCTCGTGGGCGCCGATGCGCCGCGCGCGGATCTCGAGCGCGGCGACGGCATCCGGCCAGCGGCGGGCTCCCGGCTCGACGAGGGTACGGCGCGGCGGGCGGCAGTCTTGTTGTAACGGGGGTTGTTCGCCCCTCCCCTAGCCATGATGCTCCCCGACGGCGCCGTGAGCGCCGTGCACGGGCGCATCGGCGGCAGCCGCCCGCGGTGCGTCGGCACCGAAGCCCACCATGCGCACCTCGGGCACCAAATCGATACCGAACGTGGCCGCCACGCAGCGACGCACGTGCTCCATGAGCGCACGCACGTCAGCCGCCGTGGCCGCACCGGCGTTCACGATGAAGTTGCCGTGCACGTCGGACACCCGGGCACCGCCCACGCACGTGCCCTTCAGCCCCAGCTCCTCCACGAGCTTGCCCACCGAGGCGCCGTCGGGGTTTTTGAACACGCTGCCGCAGGTGGGAAGCGACAGGGGCTGGGTCTGCTGGCGGCGCGCCAGGTTCTCCTCCATCTTGTCCCGCACCTTGAACGGGTCAGCCGCCTCGGCGGACAGCTCGCATTCCAAGATGACCTCGTCGGGCGAGAACGAACTCTCGCGATAGCCCCAGGAGAGCTCCGAGCCGCGACGACGCAGAAGGCCGCGCCCGGGCCGGTAGGTGGTCACCGTCACCACGCGCTCGCCGATCCACTCGTCCCGGGAGCCCGCATTCATGCGCAGGGCCCCGCCGACCGTGCCCGGCGTGCCCACGGCGAACTCGAAGCCGCCCAAATTGCGGCGGAAGGCGTCCTGCACCACCGAGGAGAGCGTGGCCCCCGCGCCGACCATGAAGCGGCCGTCCTCGAACCGCGAGGTGCGGAAGTCGCGCCCGAGGGCAATGGCCACGCCGCCGAAGCCCTCGTCGGCCACGAGCACGTTGGAGCCACGGCCCACAACGACCCACGGCACGTTCCCATCCGCGCACACGTCGACAAGACTGCAGAGCGCGCCGATGGAGTTGGCGCGCACGAAGAAACGCGCCGGGCCTCCGATACGGTAGGTGGTATGCCGGCTCATAGGCTCGTTGGGGTACACATCGCCGTCAAAGCGATCGTCTACGAGCAGCGATTGGAGCGGAGAGGCGTGACGGGCCATGGACGCAACCCCTAGCGGCCCAGCTCGTCGACGAGCTGGGGCGCCACGGCGGTAACGTCCCCGGCGCCCATGGTGATGATCAGGTCCCCCGGCTCGGCCACCTCGATCATGGCGGGCACCACGTCGATGCGACGCGGCACGTACCGGGTTCCGCCATGGCCGTGCTCCACTACGGGCGCGAGAAAGGTCTTGCCCGTGATACCGGGCACCGGCGCCTCTCCGGCCGAGTACACGTCCATGAACGTCACTGTGTCGGCCCCGTCGAAGGCGGCCCCGAACTCGTCGCGCATCACCTCGGTGAACAGTGCCGCACGAGAGTAGCGATGCGGCTGGAACAGCACATGCACGCGCTTGAAGTCGAGCTCCTTGGCCGCCTTGATGGTGGCGGCGATCTCGGTGGGGTGGTGCGCGTAGTCGTCCACCACCGTCACCCCGGCCGCCTCGCCGGCCAGATCGAAGCGCCGGCGCACGCCCGAGAACTCGCCGAGCTTCTCGGCGGCCGTCTCCACGTCGAGACCCAGCGCGTCGATGAGCGTAAGCACCGCCGCGCCGTTGGCCACATTGTGCAGGCCCGGGTTTTGCTTGATGGAGCTGGCCACCATGCGTCCGTCGGGCAAACGCAGCGTGAAGCGCGTGCCCACGCCGGCGGCCTCCCACACCGTCACCCGGGCATCGCAGCCCTCGGAAAAGCCGTAGGTGATCACCGGGCGCTTCGTCGAGCGAGCCTGCGCCACGAGCCCCTCGTCATCGCCGCACACCACGATAGGGCCGCCCTCGCGCACCCCTTCCATAAACATGCGGAACTGGGAGTAAATCTCGTCGATACCCTCGTAGTGATCCAGATGATCGGCCTCGATGTTGGTAACGATGGCCGCAGCCGGCGTGAGGTAGGTGAAGGACTTGTCGGACTCGTCGGCTTCCACCACGTAGTAGTCGCCGGTGCCGGAATGGGCGTTGGTGCCGTAGGCGCGCACGATGCCCCCGATGAGGAAGGTGGGGTCGCACCCCATGGCGTCCAGGGTACTCGCGAGCATGGACGAGGTGGTCGTCTTGCCATGGGTGCCGGCCACGGCGAGCGTGTCCAGGTTGCGCCCCAGATGAGCCAGCATCTGGGCACGGTGGCAGATCTTCAAATCGCGGCGGCGCGCCTCGATAAGCTCGGGGTTGTTGTCCAGAATGGCCGTGGACACCACGACCATGGGATCTCCTTCGGGAATGTTCGCGCCGTCCTGGCCGATGAAGACGGTCACGCCCGCGTCGCGCAGCTGCTTGGTATAGCGGCTCTCCTTCAAATCGGAGCCCGACACCTCCATACCCTGATCGTGGGCGACCCGCGCGATGCCGCTCATGCCGACGCCGCCGACTCCGATGAAGTGAAGCTTGTCCGTGCTCATAGCCAACCGCCTTACACCCGTCTCGTGTTCAAACTTCGCTATTGTACAGCACGTGCGACCGGTTGGGCCGCCGCTTCCACGACATCTGCCAACATCGCGGCCGCCTCGGTCGTTTTCTGCGCCCGCGCGGCGTCGCGCTGGGCCTCGCGCACCGCTTCGTCGTCGATAAGCAGCGAGACGGCTCGAGCGAAGCTCTCGGTTTCAAGCTCGGCATCGGGCACCATAAAGGCGCAGCCGGCCTCCACGTAAGAGCGGGCGTTGGTGGTCTGGTGGTCCTCGGTAGCGTAGGGAAAGGGCACGAGCACCGCAGGGATGGCCAGAGCGGAGATCTCGGCAAGGGAGGTGGCGCCGGCCCGCGAGACGATGGCGTCGGCAGCGGCCATAGTCTCGCCCATGCGGTCCTGGTAGCCCATTACATGCCAGCGACGCTCCTCGTCGGGCGTGAGCGCCAGGGCCTCGCGCACCGCATCGAGCTCCTTCGGGCCGGTGATGTGCACCACATGCAGGTGCGGCCGGGCCAGCAGGTCATCCTTCATCGCGACGACGGCCTGGTTGATATGACGCGCCCCGAGAGAGCCGCCGAAGACGAGCAGCATGAAGTCGTCCTCGCCCAAGCCGAACAGGGCCCGGCCGCTTGCGCGGTCGGCCTCGACGACCTGGCGGCGCACCGGGTTGCCCGTCAGGTGCACCGATGCACCCTCGGGCAATCCGGCCCGAGCGTGCTCGTAGGTCAGGCATACCGCCTCGGCCTTCTTCGCGAGGTACCTGTTGGCCATGCCGGCCACGGAGTTCTGCTCGTGCAGCACCACCGGAATGCCCGCCTTCTCGGCGGCGCGGGCCACGGGAATGGACACATAGCCCCCGAAGCCGACGACCACATCGGGCTCGATCTCGCGGAACCACTTCCGCGCCTTGGCCGTGGATGCGGCGATCTTAGCCACGCCGCGGGGCAGCGACAGCAGGTGCGCCCGATCGAATCCCGAGGCCTCGAAAGCAGTGAAGGGCACGCCGGCCGCCGGCACGAGACGGGCCTCGACCCCCTCGGGCGTGCCGGCGAAGCGCACCTCCCACCCGCGCGCAGTCAGCTCCTCGGCCAAGGCGAGGGCCGGATTGATATGGCCGGCGGTTCCGCCGCCGGAAAGCACTGCCAGCATAGCCTACCTCCTCGAAGATCGGGATCGGGTTCTTTCGGATCGGCCGCCGGCTCTATCGGCGGATCCCGCAGGCCGGCGCCGCTGCGCGCAGGCCCGCGCGTCGCGGGGGCCCGCATCGTCGACAAACCGGGTGCGCCCGGCACGCTCGGCTCCTTCCGCGCGCCCCTGCTTCACGAGGCGCAAGTCGGCCCGACGCTGCTCGTAGACGGACGGGGCCGCATCGGCCCTCGATACCGACAGCACGAGCCCCACCAAGATAAACGACGCGAGCATGGACGTGCCGCCCGACGAAATGAAGGGCAGGGGCTTGCCCGTGGTGGGAAACACGCCGATAACGCAGGCGATGTTCAGAAACGCCTGGAAGACGAGCATCACCGTGCAGCCGCCGGCGATCATGGATCCCACCTCGTCGGGCGACCCCTCGGCAATGGAGAGCCCCGAGAGGAGCACCCCGAAGAACAGCGCGATAACGGCCATGGCGCCCACAAGCCCCAGCTCCTCGCCGATAACCGCGAAGATGAAATCGCTCTCGGAGGCGAACAGGTACTGGAACTTCTCGTGGGAGTTGCCGAGGCCCACGCCGAACAGGCCGCCCTCGGAGAGCGCGTAGAACGAGCGGATGATGTTGTAGCCGGTGCCGTAGCCGCCCTTCCCGTCGTTCCACGGATCGAGGAACACCATGCGGTCGGCACGATAGCCGGTGCCGAACACAGCGATGAGGCCGCCCACGAAAGCGGCTGCGAGCAGTGCCGCGATAGCCCGCCGACTCACCCCGCCCATCCAGAGCACCGCGAGAATGCCCACGAAGCAGATGGCCGTGGTGCCCAGATCGGACTGGGTTCGGTACATAAGCCCCACGGGCAGGATGATAAACAGAAACGCGCGGACCATAGCGGCGCGAAAATCAACTGCCCCGCTTTGGTAGTCCACTAAAAGGCGCACGGCCACGAGCAGAAAGGCGATCTTGCAGAATTCGGAGGGCTGCATCTCGGTGCCTCCGACGGCGAGCCAGCGCTGGGCGCCGTAGTGGTCGACGCCCACGAGCCACACCGCGAAGATGAGCAGGACGGCCACACCCCACACGATCCACACCAAAGGCCCGATCCACACATGGTAGGGCACGACCTTCCACAGCACGAGGGCGACGATGACGCCGAGCACGGCGTAGATCACTTGATTGCGGAAGAACGTCTCGGCGGGCGCGCCGTTCTCCAGGGCCTTAACGATGGAGGCGGAAAACACCATTACGAGCCCGATGAGCACCAGCGCGAGCACGCACAGGAGCAGGAGAACACGAGGCCCCTGCAAGAAGGGGCCCGTCGTGGAAGGACTCTGTCGCGCGGCGCGGCTCATGCGCCTGCCTGAACCGCCGCAGCACGGGCGGCCACGAGTTTTTTGAAGACATCACCGCGTTCCTCGAAGCAGGAGAACTCGTCGAAGGAGGCGCAGGCCGGCGAGAGGAGGACAACCTCGTCGGGCGTGGCGACGGCCAAGGCCTCATCGAGGGCCGCCTCCATGGTGGGAGCACCGAGCACCCGCAGAACCCGCGAGCCCGCAAAGGCCGCCTCGAAGCGCTCGCGCGCCTCGCCGAAGCACACGACCGCCGCGGCGCTCTCCTCGCAGGCCGCCACGAGCGGCGCCAGATCGGTTCCCTTGTCGCGGCCGCCGAGCAACACCACGGGCCGCGCGGGCAGAAACGCCGTCAGCGCCACGAGCGTCGCGTCGACGTTCGTGGCCTTGGAATCGTTGTAGCAAGCCACGCCGGCCACGCTGCCGGCCGGCTCGATGCGATGCTCCAGGGGCGCGAAGGACAGAAGCCCCTCGGCCACAAGCGACGCCGGCGCGCCGAGCGCCAGGGCGGCCGATGCCGCGGCCAGGGCGTTGGCCTGGTTGTGGGAGCCCTTGATCTGAAGGTCGTCGACGGAGACGAGCTCGGAGACCTCGCCGCCCAACGCCACCATAAGGCGCCCTCCCGCTCCGCGGAACGCCGCGTTCGCAGATCCGCAGGCTGCGCGCATGTCGCCGCCCACGCCCGCCGCGGTGCCCACGGGCACATAGGGAAACGGGAACCCGCCGGCCTTGCGCGCCGCGCGGATAGCCGCGCGCACCTCCTCGTCGCAGGCAACGAGAACCGCCATGGCACCCGGGGTGCGCCTCAAGTTCGCGAGCACCTTCCACTTGGCCGCCGCGTAGTTCTCGTGGCTGCGGTGCCACGCCACATGATCGGGGGTGATGTTGAGCACCACCGCCGCATTCGGGGCGAAGTCGCAGGTAGAGGCCAGCTGATAGCTCGACACCTCGGCGACGTAGACCTCGGTCTCCCCCGCTGCCACGGCCTCGATGCACGTATCGCCGATGTTTCCCACCGCCGCGGCGTCAAAGCCGGCATGGCGCAGCACGTGGGCGATCAGGGCCGTCGTGGTGGTCTTGCCGTTGGTGCCGGTCACCGCCACCCACTTCGCGTCGGCGGCGCTCTCGCGCCAGGCAAACTCCACCTCGCTCACCACTTCGGCGGCCGCCGCCTGGGCGCTGCCGTAGAAATCGGAGAACTGGGAGATGCCCGGACTTGCGATGCACAGGTCGTAGACGCCCTCGATAGCCTCGTGGTCGAACATGACCACCGCGCCCCGCTCCCGCGCGGTCTCAGCCCACGCCTCGGCATCGGCGCCCGGCGCGCCCGTCGCCACGGCGAGCGCCTCCACGCGGCCGCCCAGCAGGTTCAGGCAGTAGTCGGCCACGGCGCGGCCCGACTTGCCGAGGCCGAGCACGAGCACGCGCCCGAGGTTCGCCGGGGCGAGCTTGCGCCCTTCCAGATACTCGCGCGCCCCCATGCTAGGCCACCGCCAGAGACGAGGCGAACTGCAGCACGAAACCGCAGGCCGCAAGCATGCCCGACACGATCCAGAAGCGCACGACCACCTTCGTCTCCGACCAGCCCTTCTTCTCGAAGTGATGGTGCAAAGGCGCCATGAGGAAGATGCGCTTCTTCGTCTTTTTATAGTAGAACACCTGGATCATGACCGAGAGGGCCTCGGCCACGAACAGGCCGCCGATGATGATGACGATGAACTCCACCTTGGCGACCACAGCCAAACAGCCCAGCGCCATGCCGAGCGCGAGCGAGCCGGTATCCCCCATGAAGATGTCGGCCGGAAAGGAGTTGAACCACAGAAACCCGATGCAGGCGCCGGCGAGCGCCCCGGCAAACAGCGCCGGCTCCAGGGAACCGTGGCTGAAGGCGATGGCGGCCATCACGAGCATGACCACCATGACCGTGCCGGCGGCCAGCCCGTCCAAACCGTCGGTGAGGTTAACCGCGTTGCACAGGCCCACGAGCAGGATGAGGCAGTAGACGAGGTAGAGCCAGGGAATCTCGATGCCATCGCCCACGGGCACCACCGTGGTGAGCACGCCCAAGTCGATCACGCACACGAAGGGGATCTCCACCGTGGGCGCCACATCGAGCAGGTTCACCGCGGCCAGGACGAATACGCCCGCGATGAGAAACTGCCCGACGAGCTTCGCCTTGGGGGTGAGGCCCAGCGAGCGCTCATGGGCCACCTTCGAGGCGTCGTCGACAAGACCCAGAAGTCCCGTGGCCAGCGTGGCGCCCAAGAGCAGCCACAATTCCGCAGTGGGGGCGTTCACCGAGGCCACCAGCGTGAAGACGATAACGGCCACGAGCATGATGACACCGCCCATGGTGGGCGTGCCCTGCTTCACCAGGTGGCTCTGGGGGCCGTCGGCGCGCACCTGCTGGCCGATCTGAGCGCGCTTGAGGAAACGTATCCAGGCGGGCATGAGCACCATGGTGATGACCATGGACAGCACCACCGCCAGAAAGACCATGAACGTGGGATAGGCAGAGAACAGCGACAGCATTAGCGAACCAATCCTTCGACAACACGGGTAAGCCCCATGAAATGAGACGCCTTCACCAGCACGGCGTCCCCGGGCTCCAACAGGGTATCAAGTTCCTCTAGCACATCGGCCACGGTGGCCGCACGGCTTATGCGGGCGGCATCCATGCCGGCATCGCGAGCGCCCTCGGCGATGAACGAGGACAGCGCTCCCACGCAGACGAGGCGATCCAGGGAAAGGGCGGCCGCATGGGCCCCTACGCCACGGTGGCACGCCTCGGCGAAGTCGCCCAGCTCTCCCATATCGCCGAGCACGGCGATACGGCGGCCGGCCACCTCGGTGGCGGCGAAAGTGGAAAGCGACGCGCGCATAGAGTCGGGGCTCGCGTTATAGGCGTCGTTGACGATGGTAAAGCCCCCGCGGGCGGCGATGACCTCCTGACGGCCCGGCTCGGGCACCGAGGCGCCGAGGGCGGCGGCGATCGTCTCCAAATCCAGACCGAGGGCAAAACCCACCGAGGCTGCCGCCACGGCGTTGTCCACGTTGTGGGCTCCGGTCAGGGTGAGAGCGCACCGGCACCGCTCCACCGGGGCGAGCAGCGCCTCCTCCTCATGGTCGGCATGGTCGCGAGCGCAGAGAGCGAAGCGGGCACGGCCCTCGCCGTCCAGCGCCACGTCCTCGGCCCACACCACCTCCTCGCAGACCGTCCCGTCGCGCTCGAGCATCTCGCGCAGGTCCTCGTCGGGATTGCCCGCGAAACCCGACAGCAGCATCGGGCGCTCGCGCAGGCCGCCGGCTTCCATCAGCACATCGAGGTAGGCGCCGTCCAGATTGAGGAAGGCGCGGCCGCGCCCGGCGGGCAGCGCCGCATACAGCTCCGCTTTCGCCCGGGCGATATTCTCGCGCGAGCCCAGAAGCTCGATGTGGCTCTCCCCCACGTTGGTGACAAGACCCCAGTCGGGACGCACGAAATCGCACAGCTCGGCGATCTGGCCGCTCCCGCGCATGCCCATCTCGACCACCACGACGGCGGTCTCCGGATCGGCAGCCAGAAGCGTGCGGGGCACCCCGAGCTCGTTGTTCTGATTGCCGCGTGTGGCCACGACGCTGCCATAGGCGGCGCACACGTCGCGCACGAGGTTCTTGGTGGTCGTCTTGCCCACCGATCCGGTGAGCGCGATCACGCGCCCGCGCAGGTACCCGCGCCACGCGCGGGCCAAGTCGGTGACGGCACTGGCGGTGTTGGCCACCTCGATGACAGCGGCCCCCATCTCGCGGGCGAGCAGGCAGGCGGCACGGCCGGGGCTCTGCATGACAAGCGCGCCCGCAGCGCCAGCGCGCAGGGCCGCCTCCACGAAATCATGGCCGTCCACCCGCTCGCCGGGCAGCGCCACGTACAGCCACCCGGGCTGCATCTCGCGGGAATCCCAGGTAACGCCCGTCATGAGGGCGCTCGGGTCAATGGCTTCTACGAGAAATTGTCCGCCCGTGCATGCTGCGATTTGTTTTGCGTTGAGGCGCACGCGACTTCCTTCCCCTTAGTTGGTCTCCGTCTCGCCGAAGGCGCGCACGAGCTCCTCGGCGGCCACCTTGCGGTCGTCGAAATCGAGCACGGCATCGCCCACCAGCTGGTAATCCTCATGGCCCTTGCCGGCCAGAAGAATGGCATCGCCCGGGCGAGCCTCGGCAATGGCGGCCGCGATGGCGGCGCGGCGGTCGGGCTCCACGATAAAGGCGCCGTCGGCATCCATGCCCGCCACGATGTCGTCGATAATGGCCTGCGGATCCTCGTGGCGCGGATTGTCGCTCGTCACCACGGCGAAATCGGCGGCCAGGGCCGCGGCGCCCATGATGGGCCGCTTGCCCGCGTCGCGGTTTCCACCGCAGCCGAAGACCACGATGGTGCGCCCGCCCGACAGCTCTTGGATGGAAGCGATAGCCTTCGTCAGCGCGTCGGGGGTATGGGCGTAGTCCACATAAACGGTCACCGGCGCATCGACGCCGGCATCCACCTGCTCCAGGCGGCCGGGAACGGCCGGCATGGTGGCAAGCGCGTCCACGATGACATCGGTCGGAATGCCGAGCGCGAGCGCGCAGCCGAAGGCCGTCATGACGTTCTCCACATTGAAGCGGCCCACGAGGGGATAGACGACGTCCACCTTCGCCCCGCGCACCTCGAGCGTCACGCGCGTGCGCGTGGCCTCGTAGGCGATGTCGACCGGATGAATCTGGGCCATGGACGCAAAGCCGGTGGTGATCACCTCGTCGCCCGCCTCGGTCGCGCGCCGCAGAAGCTCGCGACCCCAGGAGCTATCGATGTTGATGACGCGGCGCGCCGGATAGGCGCGGGAGAACAAGAGCGCCTTGGCTTCGAAGTAGTCGTCGAAGGTATGGTGGTAGTCCAGGTGGTCCTGGGTCAGGTTCGTGAACGCGGTCACCGCGAAGTCGGTGCCCCAGGTGCGCTGCAGGTCGAGCGCGTGCGAGCTTACCTCCATGGCCACCACCGTGCAGCCTGCGTCCCGCATGCGGGCGAAGAGCTTCTGCAGGTCGGGCGACTCGGGAGTGGTGTGCTCGGAGTGCTCCATACGCCCGGCGATCTTGTTGCCCACCGTGCCGATGACGCCGCAGCGGTTGCCGGCCACGCTCGCGATATGCTCCACCAGATAGGTCGTGGTGGTCTTGCCGTTGGTACCCGTAATGCCCACGAGCGAGAAGTCGGCCGAGGGGTGGTCGTAGAAGCTCACAGCGGCATGGGCCATGGCCTTGCGGGAATCGGCCACCACCACCTCGGCAACGTCGGTGGCGTCGGCCAGATACACCTTGCGCTGAACCACCAGCGACGTGGCGCCGCGATCGATGGCGTCTTGGGCAAAGGAGTGGCCGTCCACCACATTGCCTACGATGCAGAAGAACATGTCGCCCGGCTCGACGGCATCGGAGCGGAACGACAGGCCCGTCACCTCCTCGTCGCCGTTGCCGATGATGGTGCATTCCATTCCCTGGAAGAGCTCTGCGCAAGTATGGGTCATGGCTCGTCTATTCCTTTGAGGTTGCGGGTTGCTTTGCTTCGGCCGCCGTGATGTTGTACTGCTTGACGGCATTAGACATTATATCGTTAAAAATTTGGGTAGTCTGGCGCATGGCGTAAACCTCGTTGGCTCCTACAAAACAAACCAATTTGCTCGAGGAGTTGTCGATAAACCCGCAGAACCCGAGGTTGTAGACCTCCTGCTTATAGCCGCCCTCCTCTGAGGGGATCTCGGCGGTGGAGGTTTTGCCGCACACCTCGTAGCCCTCGATGTCGGCCGCCACGCCAGTACCGTTGGTCACCACCGATCGCAGCATCGAGCGCAGATCCTCGATGGCCTCCATATCCTCGGTCACCGTCTCCTCGTGGTAGGTGGGAACCTCCCCGCTCTGGGTCTTCGCGATGAGGAAGTGCGGGGTGACCATGACGCCGTCGTTGGCGATGGCGCCGTAGAAACGCACCATCTGCAAGGGGGTCACCGAAATGCCCTGGCCGAAGCTGATGTTGTAGCCGGTGATGCGGCCCCACTTGCTGAAATCGAGCACGCTGCCAGAACCCTCGCCGGGGTAGTCGATGCCCGTGGCCTCGGTAAGGTGGTAGCGCTTGATGGCGTCGTTGAGCTTGTCGAAGCCGGCATTGTAGCTGGCCAACGAGATACCCACGTTCGAGGAATGGTTCAGGATCTCACGCAGCGAGTAGGTGGCGCCGTCTCGCTCATGGGAGTCGGAGACGTCGTAGTCGTTGGCCGAGATGGTGCTCGGGCAGAACATGGTGGTCTCAGGCCCCATGGCCTTGCTCTCCAGAATAGCCATGGCCGATACCGATTTGAAAGTGCTTCCGGGCTCGTAGGGCTGGGTGATGGCCTTCACATGCTCGCTTCCCACCTCGGACTTCGTCATATCGGTAGGATCCATGTAGGGCAGCGAGCAGGCTGCGTACACCTCGCCGGTGGCCGCATCCATCACGATGGAGGAGCCCTCCTCGGTTTCCAGCTCCTCCACGCCCTCTTCCAGGGCGCGCTCCACGGTATCCTGGAGTTTGATATCGAGCGAGATCATGATGTCCTGGCCGTCAACGGCGGCCACTTCCTCCTTCACCCCGCCGGGGATGGGAAAGCCCTTCTCGCCGCGCTCGGCCACATAGACGCCGGGGGTACCCTTCAAAATGTCGTCGTACTGCAGCTCCAGGCCCGTAAGGCCCTCGCCGTCGGCGTTGCAGAAGCCCACCACCTGGCCGCCTACGGAACCGTGGGGGTACTCGCGGCGCATGTCGGCGATGAAGTAGATGCCGTCCAGATCGAGTTCCTTCACCTTCTCGGCCTTGTCCACATCGGCCTGGCGCTTGATGTAGACGAAGGTGGTGGAGGGGGTGGCGAGCAGATCCTGGTAGTCGTCGGCCTCGCCGCCGAGCACGTCGGCCAGCTGACGGGCCTCCTCGACAGCGTTGCTCACTTCCACCGGGTTCGCGTAAATGGTCGTGGCCTCCACGCTCGTGGCGAGCACGATGCCGTTGCGATCGTAAATGGTCCCTCGGCGCGGGGAGGTCTCGAAGCTGACCGTACGCGACTCCTCGGCCATGGCCGAGTACTGATCGGCAACGATAACCTGGAGGAATATCAGGCGCAAGAAGAAGGCGGCCGCAATGGCAGCGAAAACGAGCAGCACGACCCGCGTCCGCTCGGGCAGCGCTCCGATCACGGAGGCGAAAGCGTCGCGGGCGCCCATAGGCGTCGAGCTGGCGCGACCGCGGCCGCGGCGCTGACGAGACGGGGTGCCCATGGGCTACTCCTGAGCCGCTGCGGCGGCGATGCTCTGCGAAAGCGACAACTTGCCCGCCGCGTCCACGATGACGATGTCCTCGGGCAGCACGATGTGATCGGTGTACTCGGCGCTCGGCGCGGCCATGCCGAGCGACTCGGCCTTGTGCTTGATGCGCGAGGGATTGGACAGCATGCTCTGGGCCACTTCCAAATCGTTGCCCTCGGTGCGAGCGGTCTCGATGTCCTGCTCGATCGCCTTGGTTTCCAGGGCGCAGGCCGCCGCCGCCGAGGTAATGGCCACGCGGACCACGGCGATGAGGGCCAGGGAGACGAACACGATCGCGCAGACCTTCGCCAGAACCAGCGCACCGGCGGCCAGACCGGCGGGCTCAACGGCCGCGCCGCGGCCTGGAACGACCGAAATGGCCGGTTTCTCATCGAAGTCGGGCAGCGCCTCGGCCACCGAGGTGGAGACGTAGCGCGCGCCGCGATAGCCAGCCGCGAAGCTCGCGCCGCGCGAGGAGGCGCCCGCACGAGCGCGCGCGTTGGGGCGAGCTGAAGCGCTCATGGGCCATTCCTCCTTCGAACTCATCGGGCCGTATAGGCTACGCAAGCCCGAGAAGTGCGTCCTCGGGCTTGTCGTCACAGTCTGTCATGGTCGGCGAGTTTCCCCTGCTTGGAGAAGGCTCTCACCGTTTCCGCGCCACACGCAGCTTGGCGCTGCGGGCCCGCGGATTCCTCTCAATTTCCTCAGGCGTGGGAAGTTGGGGTTTTCTCGTTACCACATCGAGTATCGGCTGCTTACCGCACGCGCACACCGGCAGCTCCGGCGGGCAGGTGCATCGGTTCGCGAAACGCGCGAACGTGTCCTTCACGATGCGATCCTCGAGCGAGTGGTAGCTGATCACCACCAGCATGCCGCCCGGATTCAGCCAGCGAACCGCCGCGTCGAGTCCACGACGCAGAACGGTCAGCTCCGAGTTGACCTCTATCCGGAGGGCCTGGAAGGTGCGCTTGGCAGGGTGCCCCCCGGCCCGGCGCGCCGAGGCGGGAATAGCCGCCTTGATGATGTCGACCAGCTGCCCACTCTCTTCGATGGGAGCCTCCTCGCGAGCCTTCACGATGAAGTCCGCGATGCGGCTCGCCCATTTCTCGTCCGAGTAGGCGCGAATGATCCGAGCGAGATCTGCTGCGTTGTAGGTGTTGACGATCTCTTGTGCGGTTAGGGTTTGTTTACCCGGATCCATCCGCATGTCAAGCGGGCCGTTCTCCTTGAAGGAGAAGCCGCGTGATTGCGTGTCTATCTGCACCGACGAGACGCCCAGATCGAACAGGATCGCATCGATCCCGGGAATCTCGCAGGATGCGAGCATATCGTCGAGATCCCCGAAGTTGCCGCGCAGAAGCGCCAGTTCCGGACGGTTCGCCCCGGGAATCGCCTCCAGGCGCTCGGCCGCGCTCGCAAGCGCCACCTCGTCCTGGTCGATGCCGATGAGCAACCCGTCACGCCCCAGCTGCTTGGCAGCCTCGAAGGAGTGTCCCGCGAAACCGAGCGTCGCGTCCACGAACACCGGGTGATCCGGCAGATCGAGGGCATCGATGCACTCGTCGAGAAGAACAGGTATGTGCCGATATTCGCTTGTCACGGTTCCGCTGCCTTACGCCCCGTTCTAGGTGAACAGCAGGCTCAGATCGACATCGTCCATCATTGCCTCGTAGCGTTCGGCGTCCCACACCTCGAACCGGCTTCCGTTGCCCACCACGATGATGTCCTTGTCGATGCCGCAGGCCTCGCGCATGTCCGCCGAGAGCATGATGCGACCAGCCGAATCGACCTCCACATCGCGGGCGCGGCTCTTCAGGGCACGATGGTACTTGTCCTGCTGCCGGTCGTTGGCCTTCCGCTCGGGAAAGGCACCGCCCATAACGCTCTCGACCCACTGGTTGAAGTCCGGCGCCTCGAACGCGTACACGCATTCGTCGAAGGGGTTCCGGGTGACCGTGAGGTCGTTGGAAAGAACCTTGCGGAACTTCGCGGGAAGGGTCACGCGGCCCTTGCCGTCGACCTTCAAACGGAACTCGCCATTCAGATCCACCTCGCGGCGAGGCGCATCTTCAGCGATTCCGTTGTCGACGGTTGCGGCCAAGGCTTCCTTTCCCCTGCTGCGTTTTGAGTGGGATTTGATTTCGTGTGTGGTGCGTTTCGAAATCCCGCTCGGTCGTTTTCCACGGGATGCATATTACCCCACTATGCCCCACTTCGCAACATTTTGCCCCACTTTTGCCGCATTTTCACCCCACTTGTTACCCGCAAGATATTGAAAAAAGAAAGCGGACAATCGTACAATTTTCTACATCTTGTATTTCTGATGCAAGAACCAAACGCGATACCACTAGATGTGCCCAATCGTCTCATAGATGGGGGACAACCCGTCGGACGCAAGGGTTTCGCCCATGCTGTGAGCGAGATTTGAAGAGGCTGTGCACAGGGCGCCGCGAACGGCAGACGCGATTGCGGGCGGCAGGGCCATGGCGGCCAGACGAGCTCCGTGCGGCTGTGGCCGAACGGAGCAGGGTGCCTACTCCGGCGGCATCGCGCGAAGGCGGTACAATGGGGCCGTCCCGAGAGAAGGAGCCGCCGTGTTCGAGTTGGAGAACGCCTTAGACGAGTACCTTTCGCACCTGCGCATCGAGCGGGGCGCCTCGCCGCGCACCGCCGAGGCCTATCGACGCGATCTGGAAAGGTATCTGGCCTTCCTCGACGAGCAGGGCGTCGGCAGCTGCGATGCGGTAACCCCCGAGATTATCGCGGCCTTCGAGAAGCGGCTGGTCGAAGAGGGCCTGGCCACCACCACGGTGCGTCGCCGCATCTCAGCGGTGCGCGGCTATCATAAGTTCCTCGTGCGGGAAGGGCTCACCGCGTCCAACCCCGCCGAGGCCGTGGACATCCCCAAGGCGGCCGACGTGCTGCCCGACGTGCTGTCCATCGAGGAAGTGGGGCGCATGCTGGACACCTATATCGACGAGCGGCCGAGCGGCCTGCGCGATCGCGCCATTCTGGAGGTGCTCTACGGCTGCGGCCTGCGTGTGAGCGAGGTATGCGGCCTGAATTTGGAGAACCTGTACCTGGACGACGGCTTTCTCCGGGTGTTCGGCAAGGGGGCCAAGGAGCGCATCGTGCCCATCGCCGGCGCGGCCGAGCGGGCCCTGCACACCTACTTGGCCGAGGGACGCCCGACCCTTGCCCGGGGCACGGCGGTCGCGAACCCCGACGCCCGGGCCGCCGTGTTCCTCAACCAGCGGGGCGGTCGCCTCGGGCGCCAGAGCGTGTTCAACCTGGTGCGCAAGGCGGGCAGGGCCATCAACCGCTACGATCTTCACCCCCACACCCTGCGCCACTCCTTCGCCACCCACATGCTGAAAGGCGGCGCCGACCTGCGTGTGCTCCAGGAGATATTGGGCCACGCCGACATGTCAACCCTGCAGGTGTACACCCACCTGGACCGCACCCACCTCCACGAGGAATACGCCCACGCCCATCCCCGCGACAAGATGTAGGCCACCGAAATCAACCCGCGACTCCCCTCAGTCGGAGCCGCCGGGAATTCCGATTCGCTCGGACAGTCCTCGCTTTGTGGAACAGGACATTAAGTCCTGTTCCAGTCGCTGCGGAACTCGCTCGGTCGGAACACCCGCCGTCTCCTCTACGCTCAACCTTGGCTGAGCAGGGCGCGGCTATTCAGCTATCGTAAGCTCGCCGGCGAGGGGGCGCGTCATGGCGGCGGTCACCTCGGTGGCCGAAAGCCCCTGGCCGAACAGGTGCATGAGCTTGGTGAGAGCCGCCTCGCAGGTCATGTCAAAGCCCGACACCACGCCGGCCTTCGCCAGGGCGTCGCCGGTGGCGTAGCGCTTCTCTTCCACACCGCCCGCGGGGCACTGGGTCACGTTCACCATCACCTTGCCTGCACCCACGGCCTCGGCCACCAGATCGGTGAACCAGGTCTCGGTGGGGGCGTTGCCGGCGCCGAAGGTGCGCAGCACCACGGCCTTGGTGCCGGGAGCCAGAAGCTGAGGCCGCAGGGCCGCCTCGGTGATGCCCGGGTACAAGAAGGCCACGGCCACGGCATCGTCCATGGCGTAGAGCGGTGCCAGGGCCGCGCCCGCCGCCGGCCGGGCCAGCAGCCGCTCGCGGTACACGATATGCAGGTCCATATCGGCCAGAGGCGGGTAGTTGTAGGAAGCGAAGGCGCCGAAGTTCGTGGAGCTCACCTTCATGGCCCGGTTGCCGCGCCACAGGTGACGTCCGAAGGAGATGGCCACTTCCTGCACCATGGGCGCTCCGTCCCCAGTACGGGCCGCAGCGATCTGCAGGGCCGTGATGAGGTTCTCGGTGCCGTCCTCGCGAATCTCGCCGATGGGCAGCTGGCTGCCCGTGAGGATGACCGGCTTGGCCAGGCCGCGCAGCATGAAGGACAAAGCCGAGGCCGTGTAGGCCATGGTGTCGGTGCCGTGGAGCACCACGAAGCCGTCGAAGTCGTCGTAGGCGTCGGCGATCATCTTCGCCACCTGGGCCCAATGGGCCGGGTTCATGTTCGACGAGTCGATGGGCGGGTCGATCTCCACGTGGTCGAGCGTGTAGCCGAGCCGCCCGATCTTCGGGACGTTCCGCATAAGATGGTCGAAGCTGAAGGGCACCAGTGCCCCGGTGGCCAAATCCTCGGTCATGCCGATGGTGCCGCCGGTGTACACGATGAGAATGCGCGGTTTCACGATCTAGTCCTTTCGCTTGCGGAAGAAGGGCGCCCGTGCCACCGAGTCGCGCTTGCGGTGCAGGGTGGCGCGGCGAAACATCTCGGCACAGAAATCCTTGGCGGCGTGGGCCCCGCGGGACACCTTCGGCGTCAGGTCGGCCTCGTCGGCGGTCTTCCAATCGAAGTACACCGACAGGTAGCGCAGAAACACCACGGCGAACACGCAGGCCACCGCTGCCAGCACGAGCGGCGCGCCGGCGAAGGCCATGGCCGCGAACACGAGCGCCCCGCCGAAGCCGGCCACCGCGTAGAAGTTCGACCGCTGAAACACCCCCGGCGTCTCCCCCACCGATATGTCGCGCAGGGCACCGCCGCCCACGCTGGTGAGCGCGCCCAAGATGACCACCATGACGAAGCCCTCCCCACAGGCGAAGGCCTTGTTGGCCCCGGCCAAGGCGAACAGGGCCACCGACAGGGCGTCGGCGAAGAACAGCAGCTGGCCCGAATGGCGGAACAGCCCGCGGAAGTAGAACACGAACACGGCCAGCCCGATGCAGATGAGGATGACGCTCGGGTGCTCCATGAAGTACACCCCGTCGTCTTGCAGCAAAAGGTCGCGGATGATGCCGCCGCCGTAGGCGGTCATGAGCCCGAGCACGATGGTGCCGACGATATCCAGTTTGCGGTCGCAGGCGAACATGGCGCCGGTGATCACGCCCACGGCCACCGAGAAGAAGTCGGCGCCGAAGGGCACGGTCAGGGCCCCGTCCGAGAAAAGCTGCTCCATGATCAGCGGAACGGGCGCCGGCTACTTGTGGTAGTAGCGGTGCTGCTCGTATTTCGGCTCGCAGCACACGTTGATGCCGAGCGTGCGGTACAGCTTCTCATCAGCCGCCGAGATGATGACCGAGAAGTAGGCGTCGCAGCCGCGCAGCTTGTCCGCATTGTCGATGAGCTCGGCAGCCAGCGGGTTGCTCACCGAGGAGATGGACAGCGCGAGCAGGGTCTCGTCGGAGTGCAGGCGCGGGTTGTGGCTGCGCAGATGGGCCGTCTTCAGGTGGCAGATGGGCTCCAACACGTCGTCGGAGATGACGTAGAGTTCGTCGTCCACCCCCGATACGCCCTTGAGCGCGTTCATGAGCAGGGCCGAGGCGGCACCCAGAAGATTGCCGGTCTTGCCCGTGACCACCCGCCCGTCGGGCAGCACCATGGCGCCGGCCGGGCCTCCCGTGGTCTCCTCCTTCAGCAGCGCCGCCGAACGGGCCGGCGACAGGTTCTGGTTGATGCCGGCCTGGTTCATGAGAAGCTCGATCTTCTTCAGGGCCTCCTCGCCGGTGCCGGTGCGCTTGATCTCCTCAGCGGTCTGGAAGTAGCGGCGCACGATCTCGTTGTTGCCCGCATCGCGGCAGGCCTCGTCGTCGGAGATGGCCACCCCGGCCATGTTCACGCCCATGTCCGTGGGCGACTGGTAGGGGCACGCCCCCGCGATGCGCTCCATAGTGGCCCGCAGCACGGGGAAGATCTCCACGTCGCGGTTGTAGTTCACCGTGGTCTCGCCATAGGCTTCCAAATGGAAGGGGTCGATGATGTTGTCGTCGTCCAGGTCGGCCGTGGCCGCCTCATAGGCGATGTTCACCGGGTGGGTGAGCGGCAGATTCCAAATGGGGAAGGTCTCGTACTTGGCGTAGCCGGCCGTGACCCCGCGCTTGTGCTCGTGGTAGAGCTGCGAGAGGCAGGTGGCCATCTTGCCCGAGCCGGGGCCCGGGGCCGTCACCACCACAAGTGGCCGCTCGGTCTCGATGTAGTCGTTCTTGCCGAAGCCCTCGTCGGACACAATATGATCGATGTCGTTGGGGTAGCCGGCGATGGGATAATGCAGGTAGCTCGTGATGCCCATGGCCGTAAGCCGCTTGCGGAACAGGTCGGCGTTGGGTTGGTTCGCGTAGCGGGTGATGACGACCGAGCCCACCGCAAATCCCATGGAGCGGAAGATGTCCATGAGGCGCAGCACGTCCTCGTCGTAGGTGATGCCCAAGTCGCCCCGCACCTTCGATCGCTCGATGTCGTTGGCGTTGATGGCGATGACGATCTCCGCCTCGTCCTTCATGGACTGGAGCATGGAGATCTTCGTATCGGGCTTGAAGCCGGGCAGCACGCGGGAGGCGTGGTAGTCGTCGAAGAGCTTGCCGCCGAATTCAAGGTAGAGTTTGCCGCCGAACTGGTCGATGCGCTCGCGAATGCGCTCCGCCTGCAGCTCGATGTACTTGTCGTTGTCGAATCCTTCGCGCATAGGGCGACACTCCTTCGCATGAATGGGGCCAAGGCGGCGGGGACCACGAGCGGGCACCGGCAACCGCCAGCGTCGATGACCGATCCAGTATAGCGCAGGGGCCTGTTTCGCCTCCGTTAAATCATCGCGTTCGCGGCTTTTGCACAGAGCCGCTGCACGGCGATTGCCGCCGCAAGAAAAGGCGCCGGCCGAAGCCGACGCCCAGAGATGGTGAAGCGAGGGACGCTGGGGCCGCCGGGCCCGCATCCGCCGAGCGAGGCACCCGGCGGGCTAGCACTTGCCCAGTTCGCACTTGAGCTCTTCCTCGTCCTTGATAGACAGCGAGGTCTGCAGGATGTCGCCGCCGAAGGGACGCATAGCCTCGGCGAACTTGTCCTCGGTCATGGAGGTGACCACCATGAACACAGCCGCCTCGTCCTTCTGGGTCAGAAGGTTGCGCACGCGGTCCTGGAAGTCCTCGTCCACGCCGCGCTTCACGAAAAAGCCCGTAAGCGCGCCCAGGCCCGCGCCGATGGCGGCGCCCCAGAAGGGGATGAGGAAGATGAGGCCGAAGAGCATGCCCCAGAACAGGCCCCACACGGTGGAGTTGCCGATGGGCTGTCCCGGAGTGACCACGTCGAACTTGTCGTTGTCGCGGCGGGCAACCACGGCTACCGACTGAAGGTTCACGATGAAGTCGTTGCCGAGGTTCAGCACCTCCTGGTAGGCCTCCTTGGCCTTCTCCTCGGTGGGGTAGCCCAAAACGAGCAGCGTAGACATAGGGGTTCCTTTCTCGAAAGGTTTTCTGCGTGCCCCCACTCTAAAGATGACCCTGCCGCGAATGGCTGCACCCCCGCGAGCCGTTGCCGCCCCTCCCCCGTTCGGTTACCTCGCCGTTAGAGCGGCCGCGGAGAAACGCTCGAGTCGAATCGCCGTCGATTTCCAAACGCACGGTTTCGCCGCCTTCCTCAAACGCAGTGCCCTCCGCATGTCGACGGGGGCCGTTGATTATGGCGCGAAATTTCGTTTTTGGTGCACGACGAGCCATGCGGGCACTCGTAAACCGGCGAATCTGACCCAAAATGGCGGATCGGTACGATGAAAAGCGGGAAATCAGGCCAAGGAGCGGTCGGGGAACGAACCCTCACGTCACGTAGCAGCACCCCCGTGCACCAGAAACGACGTTCTGCGCCATTTCCACGCCAGCCCTCCTGCGGGGCGAAGCAGCGTAGACGCCCAAAGGCAAATTGGGCTCTTACCGAAGCGCCATCGCTCAATCACTGGCGCTGCAAGGAGCGCCGCACGGCCATCGCCCAAGGGCCGAAACATGAGGCGGGGGGGGCTTCCCGAAAACTCGTCTCCTGTTGGAAACATTGGGGGCGTAGGCTGAGTAAACGTCGGGAAGCCATGGGCGAACATGGCGCCAGGCGTATTTTCCGTGCCTGAAACCCGAGGGCACTGTGCCGGCTTCCCGAAGAACAGTTCGCAGTCCGAGAGGTAAGGAGCCATTCATGGCCAAGCACATCTTCGTTACCGGCGGCGTCGTCTCGTCGCTTGGCAAGGGCATCACCGCCGCGTCCCTCGGCCAGCTTTTGAAGGCGCGGGGCTATCATGTGACCATGCAGAAGATGGATCCGTACCTGAACGTGGATCCCGGCACCATGAGCCCGTTTCAGCACGGCGAGGTGTTCGTCACCGAGGACGGCCACGAGGGAGACCTTGATCTGGGCCACTACGAGCGCTTCATCGACGAGAACCTGTCGCGCGAGAGCAACTTCACCCAAGGCTCCATCTACCAGACGCTCATCGCCCGCGAGCGCCGCGGCGACTTCCTCGGGGGCACCGTGCAGGTGATCCCGCACGTGACCGAGGCCATCAAGGAGCGCATCCGCCGCGCGGCCGAGCAGTCCGGGGCCGACATCGTCATATCCGAGATCGGCGGCACCGTCGGCGACATCGAGGGGCTGCCCTTCATCGAGGCGGCCCGCCAGTTCAAAAAGGAGATGGGGCCGGACAACGTGCTGTTCGTGCACGTGACACTCGTGCCCTACATCGCGGCGGCCCACGAGGTGAAGACCAAGCCCACCCAGCACTCGGTGAAGGAGCTGCGGTCCTTGGGCGTGCAGCCCGACTTCATCGTATGCCGCAGCGATCACGCCATCGAAGACGGCGTGCGCGAGAAGATCGCCCTGTTCTGCGACGTGGACGCCGACGACGTGCTCGCCTGCCCCGATGCGCCCTCCATCTACGAGGTGCCCCTGAGCCTCTACGAGCAGGGCTTCGATATTTCGGCCCTGGCGAAGATGGGTCTGGCGCCCCGCAAGATCAAGCTGGCGCCGTGGCGCGCCTTCCTGAAGGCGAAGGATGCCTGCGCAGGCGAGCTGGACATCGCCGTGGTGGGCAAGTACGTGAGCCTGCCCGACGCCTACCTATCGGTCCACGAGGCCTTGGAGCACGCGGGCATCGCCTGCGGCCGCAAGGTGAACGTGCATCTCGTGGATGGAGAGGAGCTTACCGACGCGAACGCCGAGGGGGTGCTTGGGGCCATGGACGGCATCCTCGTGCCGGGCGGCTTCGGGCAGCGGGCCTTCGAGGGCAAGATCGCCGCCGCCCGCTATGCCCGCGAACGCGGCGTGCCCTTCCTCGGCATCTGCCTGGGCCTGCAGGCGGCCGTCTGCGAGTTCGCCCGCAACGTATGCGGCCTTACGGGCGCCACCTCGGCCGAGTTCGCCGACAGCGCGCCCGAGGGCACGCCTTTTGTCGTCGATCTCATGCCCGAGCAGGAAGATGTGGAGGATAAGGGCGGCACCATGCGCCTGGGGGCCTACCCCTGCAAGGTGGTAAGCGGCACCCACGCCGAGGCGGCCTATGGCGAGCCCATCATCTACGAGCGCCATCGCCACCGCTACGAGGTGAACAACGCCTATCGCGACCGGCTTACCGAGGCGGGGCTCGTCATCTCGGGGCTTTCCCCCGACGATCGTCTCGTGGAAATGGTGGAGGTTCCCGACCATCCCTTCTACGTGGCCAGCCAGGCCCACCCCGAGTTCAAGAGCCGCCCCGGCAAGCCGCACCCCCTCTTCAAGGCATTCGTGGAAGCCGCGAATACACACAAGGAGAACTAACCGAAAAAGCAGCGCGTTCCGGCCGGCCTCGCTTCCGACGGCCTCTGAGCGCCTTCCGGAGAACGCGGCCGTTAAGAAGCGGATTCCACTTCGCCAGCACCGATGCGGGGCAGTACCGACCTGTGGGCATCATTTTCTCCGCTTCTGTTGCCGCGTTCGGAGGAAGAGCAGCGATCAGCGGACGGCGGGAGCGAGGCCGGCCGGAACGCGCGAACAGCCCTAGACCGGCCGCTCGTGGCCCTCTTCGGTGGTGAGGATCACCGGGCCGTCCTCGGTGATGGCCACGGTCTTCTCGAAGTGCACCGAGGGACGCCCGTCCCGCGTGCGCACCTCCCAGCCGTCGGCGCCCTGCACGGTGCGCCGCGTGCCCATGTTCACCATGGGCTCGATGGCGAGTACCATGCCGGGCAGGAGCTTCAATCCCGTACGGCGGCGCCCGAAGTTGGGTACATTGGGATCCTCGTGCATATCGCGCCCGATGCCGTGGCCCACATACTCGCGCACCACGCTGAAGCCCGCAGCTTCGGCCATGGACTGCACCGCGTGCCCGATGTCGCCGAGGCGCTTCTTAGGGCACGCTGCCGCAAGCCCCTCCCACATGCACCGCTCCCCCACGGCCAGAAGGCGCGCCACCTCGGGCGCCACCTCCCCCACCGGATAGGTCCAGGCGTTGTCGCCCACCCAGCCGTCCACAATGGCCCCGGTGTCGATGGAGATGATGTCCCCTTCGCGCAGCTTCACGCGCTTCGAGGGAATCCCATGCACGATCTGGTCGTTCACCGAGGCGCAGATGGAGCCGGGAAAGCCCCCGTAGCCCTTGAATGCGGGAATGCCGCCCTCGGCGCGAATGGTCTTCTCGGCGATGGCATCCAGCTCGCGCGTAGTGATGCCGCACTTCACGGCCTCGCCCACACGGCGCAGGGCCAGGGCCGACACGCGGCCGGCTTCCCTCATGGCCTCGATCTGGGCCGGCGATTTCAACTTCACTGCCATGGCGCTACCCCCGCTTCAACTTTCGCGTCACTTTGCGCACGGCGCCGGCGATAAACGATGCCTCGGGCCAATTCCAATGCACTGCCGGCCCGAAGGTGACCGCGAGGGCCGCGATGCCCCCTGCCGCAATATAGGCGAAGGCCTGGCCCACGCTCCCCGACAGCGGGCCGAAGCTCAGCGACAGCCCCACGAGCACCCCGTAGCCCGCAACCGCACCTGCGCCTCCCAAGGCAAGCGCCAGGAAAAGCGACTTCACCACACCGCCCAGCCCCATGGGCCCGTAGTGGCGCCGCAGGTAGATGAAGGCGATGAGATCGCCAATCACGTAGGACACGATGGTGGAGGCGGCAATGGCCTCCAGGGTGACGGCAAAGCCGGCCTGATAGGCCGCCGCCGCGCCCATGGTCACGGCCACCTGGGCCGCCACGGCGATGAAGTTGATCACCGAGAAGATGCCCATACGCCGAATGGAGCTGAAGATCTTGTTCAGGTAGGCGTTCACCCCGTAGAACGGCAGGGCCACGGCCATAACCGCCAGGTAGCGGGCGATCTGGGCGATAGCGTCCTCAGTGAAGGCGCCGATATGGTACAGGGTCACGAGCGGCGTGGCAAACACCATGAGGTACAGGGCCATGGGGACCATGAGGAACAGAATCTGCCGCGTGCCGTCGATGATGCCCGCCACCACCCCGCGCACGTTCCCATCGGCCTGCATCTCCGAAAGCTCCGTGAACAGCGTGGTGGTCACGGGCACTGCGAGGAAGGAGTACGGGAAGGTGAACCACAGCCGCGCGTAGGCGATGACCGACGGCCCGTTGTCGGCGAACACGTAGGAGGCGGCGTTTTGGGCCGACACCGTGGCAAAGGAGCACACGGTCACGAAGATGGCCGGCGCCCCCAGACGCAGCGTGTCCACGAGGGCCGGATCGCGCAGATCGATGCGCGGCCGCAGGCGGATGTCCACCTTCTTGAGGGCAGGAATCTGGAAGGCCATCTGCACGAACACGCCGAGGGGGTTGCCGATGGCGATGGCGAAGTAGGCCAGGTTCTGATCATGGGTCGCAAGCACCGCGTACAAGATGAACGACGCAATGACGATGACGTTGTTGAATACCGGCGCGAAGGATGACCAGAAGTACTCCCGGTTCGCGTTCAGCAGGCCCGACACGATGGAAGATGCCCCGTAGAACACCACTTGCACGGCGAAGAACTGGAAGAAGAAAGTGGCAAGCGCCATCTCGTCCTGGTTCGAATAGAAGCTCTGGGTGTAGATGACCTGGCCGGCGAAGACGACGCAGAGCGCCGATACTACCGCGAGCAGAACCACCACAATGGTGAGCAGGTTCGAGGCGTACTCGTTGCCCCGCTCCCGGCCGAGCTCTTTCTTCACCGACAGGTACACCGGCAGGAACGCCGTGATGAGCATGCCGCCCATCACGAGCTCGTAGAGCATGTTGGGCAGGTTGTTAGCCACCTGGTAGGAGCTGGACACGAAGGTGGATCCCAGGGCGAAGGCCATGGCCCAGGTGCGGGCGAAACCGGTAATGCGCGAGGCGATGACGCAGATGGAGATGAGGGCCGCACTGGCTCCCACCGACTCGGCGCGGGCATCGGCATCGGGGACGGCGGTCTCGGCGGCGAGCGCGCCGGGAGCGGCGGACTGCTCCACCGCGAGCACCTCCTGCTGGCGGATGGACTGCTCCATCACCGCCGAGGGAATGGTGCGATCGAGCCCGGCATGGGCCCCCACCACGGGAATGAGCCCCGTGGCCCCGGGATCCATGGGCGGGTTCACAAGCGTCTTGTCGGAGCCGCGATGACGTCCGCGAGCGGGAAGGTCACGCGCCTCTTTGAGCCAGCGGGGGTTGTTGGTGGCGGGCAGCGCAGGCTCGCCCGCGCGCTCGGGCGTCGGCCGGGGGGCTGCCGAGCGCGCGTCCGACGACGGCGCGGCTGGCCGTGCCGGGCCGCCGTGCTTGATGTGTCGTGCTCGTTGGAGCTTATCTGGCATGAACGCGCCTCTGAAAACCTTCGGGTATAATCGACAATCATAGCAAAGATGCGAAAGTGGAACCCCATGCAGATACTCGTTGTGCGCAATAACTCCAATCCGCAGGCCGTGGATGCCTCGATGCTCCTCGTGGCCTATCTCGGAGAACAGGGCATCCGGGCCCTCGTGGCCGACTCGGCCTCCCTCGGCAACGACCAAGGCCGCGCCGCCATCCGCGCCCAGCTACCCGAGGTGCTCGACATGGCCGTCGTGCTCGGCGGCGATGGCACCGTGCTGCACACGGTGCATCTGCTGAACAACCGCCAAGTGCCCATCCTGCCCGTGAACTTCGGCCGCCTGGGGTTTCTCGCCAACGCCGACGACAACGGCCTCATCCCCCTTGTGGCCGAGGCTCTTGCCGGCGAGCTCACAGCCGAGCGCCGCAGCGTGCTCTCCCTCGATGTAGCTTGCGAAGGCGAACCCGACCCCTACGGCGAGGACGCCGAGGAGGTGCCCTATCCCCAGATCGTCACCGAGGAGGACTACGCCGCCAGCGTCGATCCGGACGCTGCCTTCGTGGGCGGCACGATGATGCCACCGGACAAGTTCGGCGTGAACCTGCGCGGGATGGCCGGCATTCGCCGCTTCATCGCTCTGAACGAGATCGCCATTACCCGCGGGGCGCTCGGCCGCATCATCGAGCTATCGCTGGGTATCTCGGGCACTCACGTGGCCCGTATGCGCGGCGACGGGCTCGTGGTGTCCACCGCCACCGGCTCCACCGCCTACGCGCTTTCGGCCGGCGGCCCCCTCATCTCGCCGCGTTTTGGCGGCATGGTTGCCGTACCCCTGGCACCACACACTTTGCGCTCGCGAGCCATCGTCACCGACACGAGCGACGTCATCGAGATCACCTTCGACGACACCGAGGACTACCGCGATGCCACCTTGTTCGTCGACGGCGAAATCGTCCCCTTCGAGCGTTCCCTCCAGAAGATCTACGTGCAGGTAGCCCCCTTCCCCGTCACTCTCCTACGCGCCAATGGCGCCAGCTTCTACGAGCGCATCTCCCACGACTTTTTTGGCGAGTAGGCCCGTTTTTCGCCCGCAAAACGCAAAAAGGCCCCGCAGCCTCATCGGCTGCGGGGCCTTCTGTTGATAGAGAAACGAGGAGTCGCTTACTCGGCGGTGTAGGCGCGGGTCACTGCAGAATCAACGGCAACGCCCGGCGTCATGGTGGCGGACACGGTAATGGACTTCACGTACTTGCCCTTGGCCGCGGCCGGCTTCATGCGCAGGATCTCGTCGTAGACCGCGCCGTAGTTCTCGGCCAGCTGCTCGGGGGTGAAGGACACCTTGCCGAGCACCACATGAGCGATACCGTAGCGGTCGGCACGGTACTCCACGCGACCGCCCTTCAGCTCGCTGATGGCCTTCGCCACGTCGTTGGTGACGGTGCCGAGCTTCGGGTTCGGCATAAGACCGCGGGGGCCGAGGATCTTGCCGAGACGACCGACCTTGCCCATCTGATCCGGGGTAGCCACGGCGGCGTCGAAGTTGAACTCGCCGGCCTGGATCTGCTCCATGAGGATGTCGGTGCCCACGATGTCGGCGCCGGCCTCCTCGGCCGCGCGAGCAGCCTCGCCCTCAGCGAAAACGGCCACGCGCACAGTCTTGCCGGAGCCGTTGGGCAGGCTCACGGTACCGCGCAGCTGCTGGTCGGCCTGACGGGTGTCGATGCCCAGGCGGAAGTCGCCGGTCACGGTCTCGTCAAAGTTGGCCGTGGAGATCTCCTTCAGCAGCTTCATAGCCTCGAGCGGAGACACCGCCTCGGCCGGGATCTGCTTCTCAGCCGCGTCGTACTTCTTTCCATGCTTTGCCATGTTAGACATTCCTTTCGTGGTAATGGCGGGCGCTTCTCACCCTTCCACTGGTTCTTCTACAAATTAATCGAGGGTCTTGCCCTGAAGCATGGCGGCAACCTTGCGGCTGGGCACGTACTTCTTCTTCATCTCGCGGCCCTCGATGCGCACGCCCATGGAGCGGGCAGTGCCGGCCACGATCTCCATGGCGGCCTCGATGGTGTTGGCATTCAGGTCGGGCATCTTGATCTCGGCGATCTCGCGGAGCTGATCCTCGGTCAGAGTGCCGGCCACCTGAATCTGCGGGATGGCGGCACCGCTCTTGATACCGAGCTTCTCCTTGATGAGCACGGCTGCCGGAGGGGTCTTGCACACGAAGGTGAAGGACTTGTCCTCGTAGACAGTGATCTCAACGGGGATGATGGTGCCGGACTGGTCCTGCGTCTGGGCGTTGAACGCCTGGCAGAACTGCATGATGTTGACGCCCTGGGCGCCGAGGGCCGGGCCAACCGGAGGAGCCGGATTAGCGGCACCGGCGGGGATTTGCAACTTTACAAATCCGGTGACTTTCTTGTCAGCCATCTGTGACTACCTTTCAGATGAATCGACTACTACTTCTCTATCACTAAAAACTCGAGGTTCGCGAGAAGCCCCGGTCCACGCGGGCACAACCCCTCGAGTCAAAGTGCTCTCGCAATTAAATCTTCGCCACCTGGTCGAACGACAGCTCGACGGGGGTTTCGCGGCCGAAGATGGAGACCATGACCTTCACCTTGCCGGCCTCGGGCATAACCTCGGACACCGTGCCGTCGAACTCGGCAAGGGGGCCGTGGGTGACCTTCACCGACTGACCGACCTCCAAATTGGAGGAGGTCTTCTTCGGAGCCTCGCGGCTCGTGCGCTTCATGATCTTGTTGTATTCGTCGCGGGTAAGCGCCTGGGGATTGCCCTGGCTACCCACAAAACCGGTGACGCCGGGGGTGTTGCGCACCGCAGCCCAGCTGCGGTCATCGAGCTCCATACGCACGAGCACGTAGCCCGGGAACACCTTCTTCTCGCTCTCGACGCGACGGCCGCCCTCTTTGATCTCGGTGACCATCTCGGTGGGGATCTCGATGCCAAAGACGTTGTTCTCGAGGCCCATGGCCTCGATGCGCTGCTCGAGGTTCGACTTCACCTTGTTCTCGTAGCCCGAGTAGGTGTGCAGCACGTACCACTTCTTAGCCATGTCTTAAGCCCCAATCCCGGAGACCAGCACGAGCAGAGGCGTGATGATCGCGTTGTCGAGAACCGCCACGAAGATACCGAAGAACAGCAGGGCCACCACGACCACGCCACTCCAACGGAGCACGTCGGTACGGGTCGGCCAGGTAACGCGCTTCATCTCGCCCTTCACATCGCGGAAGAACTGGAAGCGCTTCTTCTTCGGCTTCTCATCGGCCTTCTTCGCGGCCTTGCCGCTATCGGAGGACGCAGGGGCAGCATCGGCGCTCTTCTTGAAGAGCCCCTTCTTTTCGGGCTCGTCCGCCACAGCCTGGGTCGCCTGCGGGTTCTGGGCCTCGAGCTCGCGTTCGGCCTTGCGCTGCTGGCGAGCAGCGGATGCCTTTGCCTTCTGTGTCTTTGATTTCTTAGCCATGGGGTTCCTTACGGAATAATCTTTTCTCTAATCGCCAAAAAAGCAGCCTCTAGGCTGCTCACGTAAACAAGCTGGCAGGCCAGGAGGGACTCGAACCCCCAACATGCGGTTTTGGAGACCGCCGCTCTACCAATTGGAGCTACTGGCCTATGCCTGTTTCGAACCTAACCTCTTATCGGGTTTCCTTATGCAGCGTGTGCTTGTTGCACCACTTGCAGTACTTCTTGAACTCGATGCGGTCAGGATTGTTCTGCTTGTTCTTCTTGGTCGTGTAGTTGCGGCGCTTGCACTCGGTGCAGGCCAGGGTGACCAGAGTACGCATGAATTCTCCTTTTACCTATAAAACCAAAACGCAGGATTGATGATACACATGAAGCGCTGGAAAGGAAGGGGCTGCTCGGTTGAGGAACAGCCCCTTCCGGTGAAGCGATCAGTAAGGGTTAGCTTACTTGAAGATCTTGGTCACGCGACCGGAGCCCACGGTACGGCCACCCTCGCGGATAGCGAACTTCAGGCCCTCCTCCATGGCGATGGGGTGAATGAGCTCGCCCTTGATCGTCACGTTGTCGCCGGGCATGACCATCTCGGTGCCCTCGGGGAGGTGCGCCACACCGGTCACGTCGGTGGTGCGGAAGTAGAACTGCGGACGATAGCCATCGAAGAACGGGGTGTGACGGCCGCCCTCTTCCTTGGTCAGGATGTAGACCTGGCCCTCGAACTCGGTGTGCGGGGTCACGCTACCGGGCTTGCAGAGAACCTGGCCGCGCACGATCTCCTCGCGCTTGATGCCACGGAGCAGGCAGCCGATGTTGTCGCCGGCCTGAGCCTCGTCCAGCAGCTTGCGGAACATCTCGATACCGGTGCAGACCGTGTTCTGGGTCTCCTTGATGCCGACGATCTCCAGCGGGTCGTTCACATGCAGAACGCCACGCTCCACACGACCGGTGGCAACGGTGCCGCGGCCAGTGATGGTCATGGTGTCCTCGACAGCCATCAGGAACGGCTTGTCGACGTCGCGGTCGGGGGTGGGGATGTAGTCGTCGACGGCAGCCATGAGCTCCCAGACCTTCTCCTGCCACTCCTTGTCGCCCTCCAGGGCCTTCAGAGCAGAGCCGCGGATGATCGGGGTGTCGTCGCCCGGGAACTCGTAGGAGTCCAGCAGCTCGCGAACCTCCATCTCGACGAGCTCGATGAGCTCCTCGTCGTCGACCATGTCGCACTTGTTCAGGAAAACCACGATGTAGGGCACGCCCACCTGACGGGCGAGCAGGATGTGCTCGCGAGTCTGGGCCATGGGGCCGTCGGTGGCAGCGATGACCAGGATAGCGCCGTCCATCTGAGCAGCACCGGTGATCATGTTCTTCACGTAGTCGGCGTGACCGGGGCAGTCCACGTGAGCGTAGTGGCGGGTATCGGTCTCGTACTCGATGTGAGCAATGGAGATGGTGATGCCGCGCTCGCGCTCCTCGGGAGCCTTGTCGATCATGTCGAAGGCGGTGAAGTCCGCGTTAGCGGTGCCGTGGGAGCCATCATTCTCAGACAGGGTCTTGGAGATGGCGGCGGTGAGCGTCGTCTTGCCGTGGTCAACGTGACCAATGGTACCGATGTTAACATGCGGCTTGGAACGCTCGAACTTCTCCTTAGCCATGTTTCATCCTCCTTCAAGGGTGGTGGCGATTCGATTTCAACAAAATAAACGCGCCCAAAAAGGACGCGGTAAATCTAATGGTAGCGGTGACTGGATTTGAACCAGTGACGCCACGGGTATGAACCGTGTGCTCTGACCAACTGAGCTACACCGCCAAGTGGAGCCTGCGACCGGACTTGAACCGGTGACCTCTTCGTTACCAACGAAGTGCTCTACCGACTGAGCTACACAGGCGAAATGGTGGGCGCGCTAGGATTCGAACCTAGGTAGGCAGAGCCAACGGGTTTACAGCCCGTCCCCTTTAACCACTCGGGCACACGCCCATTTCGGCGCTGAATTCATGTGTACTTTTCAAGCTGCCACCCGTCTTTCACGGTTCCCCGTGAAAAGCGAGCGAACGGAATAATACGCTACGGCAACGAACGTGTCAACTGTTTCCACGCCCCCGGGCGTGTCTCCATCATTCCTCCCCAAAATCGCATGACCTACTATATATATGAGATGCGGACCACGACACCCACAAGAGCGTCGCCATTGGGGGTTTCGGAATGTGAATCCCTTCTGGAAGGGACGTGAAGACCCTTCCCGCGTGCTATGATACACGAACTAGTTTGCAATGAACGCACCAGATGCTCCCCAGGAGGACACTATATATGAGTGAGCATACACGCCCTTTTAGCAGACGCGCTTTCGTCGGCGGTGCTGCGGCCTTCGGTATCTCGCTATGCCTGCCCACGCTGACCCCGACCCCGGCCCATGCCGTCACGGCTGCGGAGAAGCAGGCCGAGGCGAACGCCGCGCTCGAGAAGCTGAACGCCATGCAGGAGAAGCTCGACCGCGCCTCCGATGCGCACTTTGAGGCTGTCGAGGAGCGCAAGGCGGCCGAGGCCCGCATGGACGAGGCCCAGGGTCGCATCGACGACGCTTCTTCCCGCATCAGCGAGCTGCAGGGGCAGCTGGGCGACCGCGCCCGCTCCATGTACCGATCCGGCTCCAGCACGTTCCTCGATCTCCTGCTCGGCTCCACCACGTTCCAGGCCTTCGCCTCGAACTGGGATCTGCTGAACGATATGAACGAGAACGACGCGAACATGGTGGAGGAAACCAAGACGCTGCGCGCCGAGGTGGAATCCGAGAAGGCCGTCTACGCCGAGCAGCGCGATGTGGCCGACAAGAAGGCCAAGGAAGCCGAGGAGGTCGAGAAGGAGGCCAACGCTCTCGTCGACCAGATGACCGAGACCTACAACTCGCTGTCCGCCGAGGCTGCCGAGCTGCTGCGCCAGGAGGAAGAGGCCCGCGAGGCCGCGGCCCGCGAGGCCGCCCGTCGCGCTGAAGAGGAGATGCGCCGCCAGGCTGAAGCCGAAGAGGCCGCCGCGCGCGAGCGCCAGCAGAGCAACGGCGGCGGCAACAACGACAGCTCGAACGACGGCGGCGGCAATAACGACAGCTCTGACGACGGGAGTTCCGACGACGAGCCGAAGCCGTCCAGCTCGGGCAACTCCAAACCCCAGTCCGTTTCCGGCAACACCGTGGTGGATCGCGCCTACGGCGAGCTGGGCAAGCCCTATGCCTGGGGTGCTGTGGGCCCGAACTCCTACGACTGCTCCGGCCTCGTAAGCTACTGCCTCACTGGCAGCCACTCGCGCCTGGGCACCACGGGCACGTTCATGGGCTGGACCCACGTGAGCAATCCGCAGCCCGGCGACATCTGCGTGAACAGCCACCACTGCGGCATCTACATCGGCGACGGCCAGATGATCCACGCCCCCCGCACGGGTGATGTGGTAAAAGTGTCGGGCGTGCACTCCGGCATGGTATACGTGCGCTACTAGGTATCGCAAGACGCTACGCACACGAAAGGGCTCCCCACGGGGAGCCCTTTCTCATATATCCGCACTTACTGCATTCACCGGCCCTAAGAGAGCTCGTCCTCGATGAGCGAGAGCAGCTCTTGCTGAGTGTGAATGCCGAGCTTGCGGTAGAGGTTCTTGCGATGGGTATTCACCGTGTTGCGCGAGATAAAGAGCTCCTGCTCGATATAGCCCACGTCGCGCCCACGGGCGAGCAGCGCGAAGATCTCCCCCTCCCGCTCGGTAAGCCCGAAGGTGCGCGCCACGTCGCGGCAGCGCTCGTCCAACGACTCGTGGGAAAGCTTCAAGAGGCGGGGCGACAGCAGCAGCAACGTGCGCTCAGGAAGCACGAGCACATAGGCGATCACGAGCATAGCCACGGCAGCAAAGCCCACATAGGGCAGAAGCTCCGAGGAGGCTTGCGGACTCGCCCACCACTGCATGAGCTTGGCCGCAGCGAACCCGCAGGGAAGCGCAAGGTACTGCAGGCCAAACACACAGCCGATGACTCGGCGTGGAGGCACCTTCCGCATGAACACCGCCGACCAGGCGAGCATCCACATGGTGGCCGAGATGAGGGCATAGGCCACATAGATGACCGCATAGGAGAAGAACAGGTGGTTATAGGCGAGCGGAAGGGCCACCGAGCCGAGCACCCCGAACGCGAAGGCCATGCGGTAGAACAACTCCATACGGTAGGAGCGCCAGCGCTCCATAAGTCCCAGGATAATGGCCATGGCCAGCGTGGAGACGGCGAGCACGCAGATGTACACGAGCCAGAACAGCCCTTCGGGAAGCGGCTCGCCGCCCATGACGATGTTGCAGGTCCACACGAACTGCACGACGAAGGCGAAGCAGAACAGCGCCGCCGCCATACGCCCGGTCACGAAGTCACGACCGGCCACGCGACCGCCCCCGGCCGAGCAACGTCCACGACGCTCCGCGAGGGTCGCGGACGCGCGAATGAGATCATCGGAGAAGCTGCTCAGGCACCACCAGGAGAGCAACGGCAGCCCCACAGCAAGAACGGCCTTGCCGGCAGCCCCTACGAGCACGACGCCCACAAAAGGCACCCATTGCAAGCAGAGGGCTATGCAGAGCGCCACGAGAATCTCCCGCATGTCGAACGTAGCGATAACCGAGCCCCAGGCTAAAGTGTAGGCGGCTATGAAGAGCCCCGCCACGCACCCAAGGACGGTGGCCGTCGCCCACACAACTGTCGCGTTGGAAACCGCGAAGGTCGCAAGGAGCACTCCGCCCGCCCCGCTCGCACCGCCAAGCGCGCTCGCAAGCGCGAGGCTGCGGACCAGACGCCGCCGCACAGGAACTCGGCCCGCAGCAGCCATACGGAAGCCGCCCAAGGCCGAGACGACAAGCGCAACGCCGGCTACGAGCATGGCCGCCACGAAAAACGGATCGCGAACGACCCCGCCGCCATAGGCCACCGTGTCGCGCAGAAGCCCCTCGAAGCAGATGAGCAGATTTACCCACGCCACGAAAGAGGCGAACCCGACGAGCAAACGCGTCCGGGCGCCATCGGGCCGCAACGAGAGAAAGGCATCGGGGCCCTTTGCGGTTCGCGGATCCTCTGGCTTCGCCGTCGCATCTCCCCGGGAGCTGCCCTCCCCGTCGTTTCCAGCCATGGACATCCCTCCCTGACACACCCGCGGCCCTCGTGAACATGGCCACTATTATACGACGGCGATAGAGCCCCCTTTCCCTCACAGCAAAATGACCATAGCGCCACCTGGGAAAACGGCAAATTCACCTTCTCGTGGTGAGGGATATTCCCCCATTTCACCACCCCGTCGGTATGGCGGCGGCACACCGATAGCCCCATAGTGGAGCCACGGCCGTCGGAGCGGCGGCCGCCATAGGAGAAACCGCGAGAAAGGGAATGGGGATGACGAATCATCACGATAACAACGGCGGCGCTGGCGATGCCGGCGCCTTGCGCGGGCGCATCGCGCTCAGCCGCCGCCACTTCCTGGGCGGCGCGGGCGTACTCGCCATGGGCGCCGCGAGCGCCGGTATGATCGCCGGATGCAGTCCGCAGCCGCAGAGCGAGACCCCTGGGGCCAGGGACGCCGGCGCCATGGCCGCGACTGGCGCGGCGGGTGCCACCGGCAACCAGGGCAAGACCATGGGCGAGGTGCTCGGCGCCGGCTGGCTCGGCGAGGAACCCACCATTGCCGAGGACGAGATCGCCAGCGTGAGCGATGCCGACATCGTCGTCTGCGGCGCGGGCCATGCGGGCACCGCCGTGGCGCGGCGCGCGAGCGAGCTCGGCAAGAAGGTCATCGTCGTGGAGATGCAGCCCGAGGACACCTTCAGCGCGCTGGGCAACGACATCGGGCACCTGAACTCCTCCTGGCAGCTCGACCGCGTCGGCATTCCGGAGTACTCCGTCGTCGACTTCATGAACGAGTACCAGATGTACGCGGCCGGCCGAACCCAGCCGACCCTGCTCTCCCAGTTCGCCAATCGCTCCGGCGAGGCACTCGACTGGTTCATCGACGGCTACACCGAACAGGAGAAAGACGAACTCATCCCGCTCAACTGGCCGGTGGTGGACGGCTATAACTACAAGAAGAACGGCTTCACCTCCTACGTGGGCACCTGCCAGTTCGGCGGCAGCGTGGGCATGACCGACGCCGTGAAACGCTCCCAGGACAAGGCTCGCGAGGCCGGCGCCGAGTTCGTGTTCGGCCAGGCCGCCGTGCGCCTCGTGCACAACGATGACGGCACCGAGGTGACCGGCGTCATCGCCAAGGACTCCACGAGCGGAGAGTACCACCAGTACAACGGCGGCGCCGTCGTGCTCGCCTGCGGCGACATCGGCTCCAACTCCGCCATGTACAACGCCATCTGCCGCGAGAACTACGAACTCGGCGAGTACGCCGACTGCGCCGCCATGTCGGGCCGCGACGGCAGCGGCATCGCCATGGCCATGCGCATCGGCGCCAAGGTGGAGATCGCCACCGGCGGCGACATGGGCAGCCACGCCTTCATCCCCCTGTCCCCCATGGAGGGCGTCGAGTGCCTGTGGCTGAACAAGTACGGCGAGCGCTACTGCAACGAAGCCTTCGGCGGCCCGCTCCTGTCCGGCTGCGCCGGCGCCCGCGAGCCGGGCGACCGCGCCTACCTCATCTGGGGCGGCGACTGGAAGGAGGTCTTCCTCAACCAGCTGGCCGGGCACCTCGCCCCCAAGGAGTGGGACGACGAGGCCATCGCCAACGTGCAGGCCACCATGGAGGCCGCTGTGGGATCAGGCGCCGAGGGCGACGACACTTCGGGCAAGTTCCTCTACTGTGCCGACACCCTTGAGGAGCTCTGCGACTTCATGGGCATGGAGGAGGGCGTGAAGGCCAATGCCCTCGCCGCCGTGGAGAAATGGAACGCCGCGCGCAAGGCCGGCTCCGACACCGAGTTCGGCCGCGACCCCGAGACCATGTGGCCCATCGAGGAGGGCCCCTTCTACGGCTACCCCTGCGGCAAGCGCGTGGGAGGCGGCTCGCTCGTGGCCACCTCGGGCCTGCTCGTCACGGGGCGCCAACAGGTGCAGGGCCAGGGCTTCGAGCCCATCAAGGGCCTGTTCGCCTGCGGCAACAACTCCGGCGGCCGCTTCCCCATGGGCTACAACGGCATCATGAACGGCGTGTCCATCGGCATGTGCCTGTGCCTCGGCTACACCCTGGGCGAGTTTTTGGCCACCGAGGACTACAACCGCTACTGCACGCTAGGCGCCGGCAATGCCGACATCAGGCAGTCCGACAAGGGCATGGCCGGCCCGCCTATGGGCGGCGGCGAGGGCGAAGGTGACGGCGCCGAGGGCGGTGCGCCCGCCGGCGACGGTGCCGAAGGTGCGCCCGCCGACGACGGCGGTGCTCCGGGCGAGGGCGGCCCGGCTCCCGCGTAGATTTCCCGCTGACTCGGGGCCCTGATCACCTCCCCCTCCCTCCCGACGGCGAGACGGGCCCCTGAGTTTTCAAGGCGTCAATGCCTCCCCCCTCCTTCGAGAAGGGCCTCCCCCAGGGAGGCCCTTCTCCGTTTCCTCGTGCAGCAGACGCCGGCGCGCGCCGCCCCAGCCGAGATGCCGCGGCGCTACTCGGCCTTGTCGTGGAACAGGCTCACAAACTCCACCACGGCATCGTGCAGGGCGTTCAAGCCATCGGCGTCTTCCACCCACTGATGGGTAAGCGGAGCCTCGGGCAGGGTGAACTTGCAGCTCTCCAGGGCCGAGTATACCTCGCCCGGCCCCATGGGCGCCCAACCGTAGCTGCCGAAGGGAATGCCCACGCGCCCTGCCGGCGCTAAGCCGCGCATGTAGCAGAGGAAGGCCGACACCGTGGGCATCATGGTCTTGTTGAGCGTCGGCGAGCCCACAGCGATATAGCGGGCCGAGAGCACCTCGGCCATGATGTCGGAGATGTGGTTCACCTTCAAATCGAGCAGGCGCGCCGGAATGCCCATTTCCACGAAGGCCTCGGTGATCTCCACGGCCATGGCCTCGGTGGTGTGCCACATGGAGTCGTACACCACGAGCGCGTACTCGTCGGGTTCCCCGCTGCTCCACTTCGCGTACATATCCAGGATCTCGGGCACATGGCTGCGCCAGATGATGCCGTGGGCTGGCGCGATCATATCGAAGGAGAGACCGGAGAGCGCCTTCAAGGCCGCCTCCACGTTCTTGCCGTAGGGCATCACGATGTTCGCGTAGTATTTCTTGGCCTGCACGAGCACCTCCGGCAGCCCCACCTCGTCATCGAAGCGCTTCGAGGAGGCGTAGTGCTGGCCGAAGGAGTCGTTGGAGAAGAGAATCTGGTCGTACTCGTCGTAGGTGACCATGGAGTCGGGCCAGTGCACCATGGGCGTCTGCACGAAGGTAAGCGTGCGGCGGCCAATGTCCAGAGTGTCGCCGGTCTTCACGCCCATGAGGTTCAATCCCTCGCCGTAATGGGCGGTGAGCCCCGCCACGCCCTTGGGGGCGCCGGTGACGATGGTGGCGTTCGGCGCGATCTCGGCTAAGGCCGGAAGCCCGCCGGAGTGGTCCATCTCCACGTGGTTCGACACGATGTAGTCTATCTTGGCCGGGTCCACGATAGTGCCGATACGTTCAATGAGCTCGTCTACGAAGGGTCGCTTACAGGTGTCGATAAGCGTAATCTTCTCATCCATGATGAGATAGGCGTTGTAGGTGCTGCCCCGCTCGGTGGTATAGCCGTGGAAGTTGCGCTCGTTCCAATCGATGCCGCCCACCCAGAACACGTCCGGCTTGATCTCAACTGCTTTCAGCATGGAAACCCCTTACTCGTCGGTTACCGGCCTATGATAGCCCAGATGCCGGCCACCGCCCAGCGGCGCGGGCGCTTGTTGGGGAACTGTTTGAGCCGCAACGTGAAAAAGAGCCGCCCGAAGGCGGCTCGAGAACATGCGGCGCGGATGCGCTGCTACACGTCCAGCTCCATGTAGGTGTCGAAGTCGTCGGTGACCTCTTTGCTGGGCTCGGGCGTGAGCTTGGAGACCACGATGATCACCAGCAGCGCCAGCACGAAGCCGGGCAGAAGCTCGTAGACGGCGAACCATCCGCCCAGAGGCGCGATGAAGTTGTTCCAGATGATGACCGTGGCGGCACCGGTGAGCATGCCGGCGATGGCGCCGGGCAGCGTGGTGCGACGCCAGTACAGCGCGCACAGCATGAGCGGGCCGAACGAGGCGCCGAAGCCGGCCCAGGCGTAGGACACGATGTTGAAGATGGAGGAGTTCTGGTCCATGGCCAAGAAGCACCCGAGCACGAGGATGCAGGTGAGCGTCACCCGGGCCACGATCATGACCTGGCGGTCGGTGGCGTCGCGCTTGATGAGGCCCTTGAAGATGTTCGTGGCCACCGCGCTGCCCGAGATGAGCAGATAGGAGGACGACGAGCTCATGGCCGCCGCGAAGATGCCCGAGACCACCAGGCCGCAGAAGAACGACGGCAAGAGGATCTGGGCCAGCACGATGAACACGCTCTCGGCCGCCGCCTGGGTGGCGAAGGCGTCGGGCAGATACGCACGGCCGATAAGGCCGATGCACACGGCGGCGCTCATGGACACCACGAGCCAGATCATGGCGATGAGGCGCGACTTCTTGATCTCGTCGGAGTGGCGGATGGACATGAAACGGATGAGCACCTGGGGCATGCCGAAGTAGCCGAGGCCCCAGGCCAGGCCGCTCACGATGGTGATGATGCCGTAGGTGTTGGCGTCGCCGAACTGCGGCAGCCCGTCGATCATGAGCTGGGCGCCCCCCTCGTCGAGCACCGGCGTGGCGATCTGGGTGGCCGACAGGAAGCCGGGAATGGACTGGAGGAACGCCACGGTGTTCTCCACGCCGCCGGCCGCCGTGACGCTGCCGACAAAGATGGTCACGAGCGCGCAGAACATGAGCGTGCCCTGCACGAGATCGGTGGTGCACACCGAGAGGTACCCGCCCATGAAGGTGTACAGGAACACGATGATGGCGCCGATGACCATCATGGCCGCGTAATCCCAGCCGAACAGCGTGGCGAACAGCTTGCCCACGGTGACGAAGCACGAGGCCGTGTAGATGGTGAAGAACAAAAGGATGATGACCGCGGCGATGGTCATGAGGATGTGCTTCTTATCGTGGAAGCGGTTGCTGAAGAAGTCGGGCACCGTAATGGCATTGCCGGCCTTCTCGGAGTACTTGCGCAGGCGCTTGGCCACGAACTTCCAGTTCAGGTACGTGCCGATAACCAGGCCGATGGCCGTCCACATGGCATCGGATGCACCGGTGAAGTAGGCCACGCCGGGCAGGCCCATGAGCAGCCATCCCGACATGTCCGAGGCCTCGGCCGACAGGGCCGTCAGCCACGGGCCCAGCCCGCGCCCGCCGAGGAAGTACTCCTCGCTCGACGAGTTGGAGCGCCGCGCGTAGACGAAGCCGATGACGACCACGACGACGAAGTAGATGAGCATGGCGAAAACTACCCAGAAGTCGCTTTCGATCATATTTCCCCCTTTACCACGAGAGTCTTTCATTCGGAAGTCCCCGGGGGTCGGTTTCGGCAGGGGGCACCGTGCTCAAACAGTCCTCGCTTTGGAGGACAGTCCGCTGGACTGTCCTCGTCGCTGCGGAACTGCGCGCGGACCCCCTGCCGAAACCGACACCGCATGGCCGGCCTTTCCTGCAAAGTGCCGTAATCCATGGCGCCGAACTTTACCTTCGGGATTATACTTTACCGTACTGGAGTAGACGGCCGCATCTTGTGCGGGCGAACAGTTTTACGGCGAAAGGACGATTATGCCGCGCTACGCAGATATGTCGAAGGCGGAATTGCAGGCGGAGCTGGACGCGGTGCGCGCCCGCTACGACGAGATGGTCGCCCGGGGGCTTTCCCTGAACATGGCCCGCGGCAAGCCGTCGGCGGCACAGCTGGAGCTTTCCCTGCCGATGCTGGACGTCCTGGGCGCAACCGCCGACCTTGCCGCCGAGGACGGCACCGACTGCCGCAACTACGGGGTGCTCGACGGCATCCCCGAGGCGAAGCGGCTCATGGCGCGCCTTCTGGACGATGAGCCCGAGAACGTCATCGTGTTGGGCAACGCCAGCCTCACGGCCATGTACGACGCCATGGTGCGATACATGCTGTTCGGCGCCTTGGGAGATGCGCCCTGGGGGCAGCTCGGCGAGGTGACGTGGCTCTGCCCCGTGCCGGGCTACGACCGCCATTTCGCCATCTGCGAGGCGTTGGGCATCCGGATGACCCCCGTGCCCATGGACGAGCACGGCCCGGACATGGACGAGGTGGAGCGCCTGGTAGCCGAGGATGCCTCCATCAAGGGCATCTGGTGCGTGCCGAAGTACTCGAACCCCACGGGCATCACCTACTCCGACGAGGTGGTGCGCCGCTTGGCGGCCATGGACACCGCCGCGCCCGACTTCCGCATCTTCTGGGACAACGCCTACGCCGTGCACCACTTCTCCGCCGATGCCGCCGAGCAGGATACCGTGCTCGACATCGCCACGGCCTGCCGCGAGGCGGGCAACCCCGACCGCTACCTGAAGTTCGGCTCCACTTCCAAGATCACCTTCCCCGGGGCCGGCGTGGCGGCCGTGGCGGCGAGCCCCGCCAACGTAGCCGAGATCAAGCGCCACATGAGCGCCCAGGCCATCGGCCACGACAAGCTGAACCAGCTGCGCCATGCCCGCTTTTTGGACGAGGGACGCAAGCTCGCGGCCCACATGGCACGCCACGGTGAGCTCATGAAGCCGAAGTTCGACCTGGTGTGCCGCCGTCTGGACGAGGAGCTGGGCGAGGCCGGCATTGCCACGTGGACGAACCCCCGGGGCGGTTACTTCGTGAGCTTCGAGGGGCCCGAGGGCACCGCCCGCCGCATCGTGGCCCTGGCGAAGGATGCCGGCGTCGTGATGACCGGCGCGGGCGCCACCTGGCCCTACGGCGACGACCCGGCCGATTCCAACATCCGCATCGCGCCGTCGCTGCCGCCCCTGGAAGAGCTGGACGCCGCCATGGACGTGTTCTGCTGCTGCGTGAAGCGCGCTGCCTTGGAGAAGATACTCGCAGACTAAACAATCTGTCCGCGCGGGAGGGGCCGGCATCATCGCCGGCTTACCCGCTTCGCTATTCACCCTTCGGGCTCAGGCGCTGCGCTGCCTCATGCATTTACCGGGACGGTCTTCGACCGTCCTCTTTTCTGCAGTATTCAGAGAAAGCCGTCGACGACGCCGGCCCCTCCCGCGCTCCCCGTCTCCGTAAGGAAAAGTTACGGGGGTCTTACTATTTCTTCAGCTTTTGCTATGGGAAGCGTAATGGGGGCGACCCCTACCATGGACCTTGGACGGAACAATGCGAGTTCAGGAGTTGAGCGCCATGGAGAAAACGGACGCCCCCGACGTGCTGCCGGTGATACTGGGGGGCGACATCGGCGCCTACAGCCTGGCCCGGGCTTTCCATGAGGCCTACGGCATCGTGTCCCTCGTGCTGTCCCAGGCCGACTGCCATATGTGCGGCGACTCCTCCATCCTCGTGAACCGGGTGGTGCCGCACCTGGAGCGGCGCGAAGTGCTGCTGTCCACCCTGGCCGATGTGGCCGAGTGCTTCGACCATCGCCCCCTGCTGCTGCTCGGCTGCGGCGACTGGTACGTGCGCGCCATCGTGGAGATGCGCGCCCAGCTCGAAGACGCCTTCATCATCCCCTACATCGGCGAGGATCTCCTGAACCGCCTCACCGACAAGGAGCGTTTCTACGCCCTGTGCGCCGAAGTCGGCGTGCCCGCCCCGCGCACCGTTATCTTCGACGTAGGCGACCCCGATGCCGACCCCACCGCGCTGAAGCTCCCCTTCCCCTTTCCCGTCGTGGCCAAGCCCGCCTCCTCGGCGGCCTACCACTATGCCGACTTTCCCGGCAAGGAGAAGGTGTTCTTCCCCCGCGACGGCGCCGAACTCGCCCGCGTGCTCGGCGCCGTGCAGAAAAGCCGCTACAATGGGTCCTTTCTCATTCAGGAGACCATTCCCGGTGACGACACCCATATGCGCATCTTGACCACCTATTCCGATCAGACGGGAAAAGTGCGCTTCGCTGCCTTCGGCCAGACGCTTCTGGAAGACATGCGGCCCATGGGGGTGGGCAACCCGCTGGCCATTGTGAGCCGGGTAGACGAGACCGTCGTGGCCGAGGCGACGCGGCTTTTGGAAGCCGTGGGCTACACCGGCTTCGCGAACTTCGACATCAAGGTGGATCCGCGCGATGGCAGCCACGTGTTCTTCGAGATCAACACGCGGCTCGGCCGCAGCAACTACTATGTGACGGCCGCCGGCTACAACGTGGCCCGCTGGCTCGTGGACGACCTCGTAGAGGGCCGCGGGCTTCCGGCCGGGCTCACCGTAGCCCGCACCACCGACTCGCTGTACACCGTGGTGCCGAAGGCCATTTTGATGGACTACATCCGAGACGACGACCTTAAGCGCGAGGTGCGCAGCCTGTATGCCCTGGGCCTCGACGCCGACCCTCTGGACTACGAGGCCGAGCGCAACCTGCGACGACGACTCTATCCCCTCGCATTCGCCGCCCGCCAATGGCGCACCTGCCGGGCGGCTCTGGCCGCCAAACGGGCCCGGGAAATGCGCGGGGAAGCCTCTTTCGGGTGCGGGGTAACCCCGCACCCGGCCCGTGCCGGGCACGGGCCGGCGCCTGATGGGAGTCCCGACTGCGGGCAGGAGGACCCCGCGCCCTCTGCCGGCGGCGCGCCTGCACCCACCACGCTCAAGGGCGCCGAAGACTGCTGGGCGGGAGCAACCCTGTGACCGCTCGCTTGGTGGGTGTGCTCGGCGGCGTGGGGCCGGGAGCAACCGCCTACTTCCTGCAGCGCATCGTGGAGCGCACCAATGCCTCCTGCGATCAAGACCACGTACGCACCCTGGCCTTCAACGATACCGCCATCCCCGACCGCACGGCCTTCATCACCGGCGAAAGCGCCCGCTCGCCCATATCCACGCTCATCGAGGATGGCCAGCTTCTGGAAGCCTGCGGCTGCGAAGTGCTGGCCCTGCCCTGCAACACGGCGCATGCGTTCTTCGACGAGATACAGGCATCCCTGCGCGTGCCCGTGGTGCACATGGTGCGCGAGACCGTGCGCGCCGCCGCCGAGGCAGGCTGTCGCCGCTTGGGCGTGCTGGCCACCCGCGGCACCGTGCTCACCGACGTGTACGGCCGCGAAGGGGTGCGTCGGGGCGTGGACTGCCGCTACCCCGCCGCTCCCGTGCAGCAACGCGTAGGGCGTATCATCTTCGATGAGGTGAAAGCGGGATGCACGGTGCATCGCGTCGTGCTCGACGAGCTGGCGGCCAGCCTGGCCGATGCGGGCTGCGACGGCATCGTGCTCGGATGCACCGAGCTGTCGCTGGCCTTCGGGGGCGCACGGCATGCGGCCGGGCTGCCCGTCATAGATGCCCTGGACGTGCTCGCCGACCGCGTGATCGCGCTCGGCGGCGGCACCCCCGTGCGCGCAACCGTCGAGAAAACGCCGAGGCAGGCGGGTGCCGAAGCGGATCCTGCACCGCTACCGCAAAAACGCGCCATTTCACTATCCGAGCTTTGACCAGGCATTTTTCAAAGTTTTACCAGATCAGGCGCACTGGCGCGAATGCTCGCTTTTGGTGCAGAAGACATCGAGGAACGTGAGGAGAACCCTATGTGCGGATTTGTCGGCTGGGTCGATGAGGGCGCCGCGGGCTACGATGCCGCCACGACCATCCGGCGCATGGCCGACGCCATCGCCCATCGCGGCCCCGACTCCGAGGGCTTTTACGCCGATGAGCGATGCGCCTTGGGCTTCCGCCGCCTGGCCATCATCGACCTGGCCGGCGCGAACCAGCCCCTCTTCAACGAGGACGCATCGCTCGTGCTCGTGTTCAACGGCGAGGTGTACAACTACCGCACGCTGCGGCGCGAGCTCATCGCGCACGGCCATGCCTTTGCCACCGAGGGCGATGCGGAAGTGGTGCTCCACGGCTTCGAGCAATGGGGCGAAGCCGTGCTCGACCGCCTGCGCGGCATGTTCGCCTTCGCACTGTACCGCCCCGCAAAAGGCGAGCTCTTCCTGGCACGGGACGCCTTCGGCATCAAGCCCCTGTACTGGCACGTCGAAGGCGGCGCCGTCGTGTTCGGCTCCGAGATAAAGGCCCTTCTCGCGCACCCCCGCGTGCCCCGTCAGCTGAACGAGCGGCGGCTCGGGCACTGGCTGTGCATGGAATACCTGCCCGACGAGGAGACCCTGTTCCGAGGCGTGCGCAAGCTGCCCGCGGGCCACTGGCTCCGCTGGCGCGACGGACACGCCGAGATGCGCCGCTGGTTCGCCCCGCGCTTCGCGCCCGACCCCTCCCTGCGCCCCGAGGCGGCGGCCGAGGCCATCGAGGCCGCGGTGCGGGAGTCGGCGGCGGCCCACGCGGTGGCCGATGTGGAGGTGGGCTGCTTCCTCTCGGCGGGTGTAGATTCCAGCCTCGTCGCCGCCGAGGCGTCCCGCATCATGGAGGCGCGCACCTTCTCCATCGGCTACGGCGAGGAGCGCTACTCGGAGCTTGCCGCCGCGGCGGCCTTCGCCAAGGCGGCGGGGCTGCCCAACCGAGCGCGGCACCTGGGCGCCGAGGAGTTCTTCGCCTCGGTGCCCGCCGTGCAGTACGCCATGGACGAGCCTCTGCCCAACCCCTCCGCCGTGCCCCTGTACCATCTGTGCCGCATGGCGGCCGAATCGGTGAAGGTGGTGCTGTCGGGGGAAGGCGCCGACGAGCTGTTCGGCGGGTATCCCTACTACCAGGAATGCCTCGCCTTCGAGCCCTACCGGGCCCTGCCCGCGCCCCTGCGCCGCGCCCTGGCCGCCGGCGCGCGCCAGCTGCCGCCGGGCATGCACGGGCGGCGCTTCCTCTTGCGCGGGGCGCACCCCCTCGCCGAGCGCTACATCCGCCTGGAGTACAACTTCACCTGGGAAGAGGCCCTCGGCCTGCTCGCCGGCGACCTGGCCGCCGAAGCAGCGGGGGCGGGAGCTCCCTGGGAGGCGACATCCACGCTCTTCGCCGAACTGAAGCGCGATGGGGCGGAACGACTCGACGAGGCGACCCTCATGCAGACCGCCGACATCCTCACCTGGATGCAGCAGGACATCCTGCTGAAGGCCGACAAGATGTCCATGGCCGCCTCGCTGGAGCTGCGCGTGCCCTTTCTCGATCGCGAGGTGTTCGCCTGCGCCCGCACCCTGCCGCGAAAGATGCGCGTGACGCGCCGTGAGACGAAGCCGGCCCTGCGCCGCGCCGCTGCCCGCACCCTGCCGTCCGTCACGGCGGCCATGCCCAAGAAGGGCTTTCTCACACCGCTTTCCCAGTGGCTGCGCGAGGAGCCGTGGGCAGGCCAGGTGCGCGAGGCGCTCCACAGCACCACGGCGCGGCAGTTCTTCCGCGTCAAGGCATTGGACGCGCTCCTTGACGAGCACCAAAACGGCACTCGTTCGCATATGAAGAGGATTTGGTCGGCCTACTGCTTCGTCCTGTGGCACGAAGCCTACTTCGGCTAGAACAGGCGGGGCACCGGGCAAATCGGGAGGGAGGGGGATGAATCTGTCCGGTACCCGCCTTGATTTCGGATTATACCGACCTCGCCGCCCATTGGGGCGGCGTTGGCAAGGTTCACGAAAGGGGCACAGGTCGCACGGGCCGCGGCGGGGCGAAAAGGTTGCGCCGGGGCGCAAAGGTCGCGCCGGGGCGCACGGGCCGCACAGGATACGGCGGAATGCGCAGAGAGCCCCGCAACGCCGCCGCGCTGGCAGCTGCCGGCTATTTCCCGCGCTTCAGGCTGTCGATGGCCTTGTCCAAAGCCGCGTCCGAGAAGCCCTCGGAGTACGCGCTCGGCACCACCACGGTGCCGCCCGACCCCTTCACCGACTCGTAGAGCAGGTGCATGGTGCGCAGGCGCACGGCCAGATCGTTCTCCTCGTACACGTTCGCGGCGTCCACGAGCATGGCCGAGATGTCCTTCTCCACTTCGGCGAGCACCATGCGGGCGTTCTTCTCCCGCTCGGCCTGGGCCTCGGCCGACATCACCTCCTGCAGCTCGGCGGGAATGACGATGTCGCGGATCTCCACCGACAGCACGGTAATGCCCCACACGCTCGTGCGCTCCTCGATGACCTCCTGCAACTCCTGGTCGAGCTGGTTGCGGCGGATGGCCACCTCCGACACGCTGGCCCGGCCGATGGCGTCGCGCAGGGCCGTTTGGGCCGCCAGAGACACGGAGTTGTAGTAGTTCTCCACCTCCAAGCAGGCCTTCTTCGCGTCCCATACCATCCAGAACAGCACCGCGTCCACGTTGATGGGCACCAGATCGCTCGTGAGCGTCTCCTCGGCGCCGAAACCCGTGACCATGATGCGCTGGTCGGCTTTAAGCGCGGTCTGCTCGATGAAGGGGATGGTGAAGTAGAGCCCCGGCCCCTTCACGCGGGAGAACTTGCCGAGACGAAAGACCACCACCTTCTCCCACTGCATGGCGATATGCACCGACATGGTAGCCACCCACGCCACAAGCAGCGCAACCACAAGTCCCTCGACGGTGAACATGCCCGCGAACATGAACCCTGCGCCGAGTGCCGCCAGGAACACGACAACGGCCACGAAAGCCGAGAATACGAGCGGGCCTGTCTGCGAGGCGCGCCTCTCGATGTTCGAGTTGTAGCGCTCGATGGCCGCGAGCTTGGGCTCCTCGCCACGAGCGTGCTTCTCGGTGCGCTTCTTCATGGAAATCACGTCCTTCGAACGGATCAGGACTTCTCATCCTGAATGCGATGGGCCACATCGATAAGGCGCAGCTTCACGTCGTCGATGCTCATGCCGAGGGCGAGGCAGCGCCGTATGCAACCCTCTATTTCAGTGTCGGCGACGGAGAGCACGTCATCGCCCCTGCTGCCGATATCGCGCACGAACACGCCGCGCCCGCGTATCGATTCCACGTAGCCGTCGCTCTCCAGGTTCACGTACACCTTGCTGACGGTGTTGTAGTTGATGGCGGCCTCGGCGGCCAGCGTGCGCACGCTGGGCAGCTGATCGCCCGGCTGGTAGTGGCCCGTTTTGATGAGGTAGACGAAGCGGTTGCGCAGCTGCACCCACACGGGCAGCCCGCTTGATTCGTCTATCTCGAACAGAGCCATAATGCCCGTGCCGCCCTTCTCCCGCCAAATCACGGGGTCGTCCCGCATTTCCATTGCCTCGCATTGTATCACCCAAGCCAATGGCTTCCGGCGGCCACTAAGCAGAACCGCAGAATCAGCCCGCCGAGAACGCAGAGCACCTCGACGACCTGCAGCGTCGCGGGCACCCTGAGAAGGGCGCGGGCACCCTCGGCGGCCAGGGGTACGATGACGCCGAGACCCGCGAACCCGACGGCGAACCACGGGCCGGCGCCCTCGGGCGCGAAGAGAACCGCGAGGGCCGGGCGCGCGAAGGGCCCGGCAAGAGCCAGGGCGAGGAAAGCCGCAAGGGCACCCGCCTCCAGCAAGAGCACGACGCGGTGGACACGGCGCAAGGCCTCGGTCCACCCGCCCAGAAGCGCGCTATCCCGCACGAAGGGGACAGCCAGAAGCACGACCGCCACCCCCGAGGAAGCCGAGGAGAGGGCGAGCAGCACGGGCAGGGCGGCATTGTTCCACAAGGGCACTGCCTCCATGAGCGCCATGTAGAGCCCCGTGTACACCATGAGGGCGAGGGCGAGAACGACCGCCACCCCCTCGAGCGCTATGCGCAGCGGCTCGGATACGACCCGCGGGGCAACCAGGTGCGCCGCAGCCAGAACGCCCGAAACGCCAAGGGAGGCGAGCAGGGCGAAGGAGCCGAAGGTGAGCAGCGAGGGGGTTGGACGCGTGAACAGCAGGAAGAACCGCTGGGGACGCCCTAAATCAAGCAGCAGGCAGAACGCCGACACCGCGAGCAGCACGAAGGCGATGGCGGCCAAGATGCCCATAAGACCGTCGAAGGCCCGGCTCTGGGCCCGGCTGCGCGTGCGGGTGCAATGAAAGAGCAGCGACCAGGCGGCGGCCGCGAGCAGCACGCCGGCGCCGCATCCGCCCAGAAACAGGTACATCACCACGAACGATCCTAGCATGGGCACCTCCCCTCGCCCTCGCCTCAGCCTCGGCCCTCGATGCGGGCCCTGATCCGGCGCTAGCCGAGCCGCTTCTTGAACGCCTGGGCCGTCTCATCATAGCGAATGCCGAAGCGCTCCGCATAGCAGGCGCACAGGCCGAAGACGAAATCGCCCAAGCCGCGGAAGTAGTCGGTGCGGGCATGCTTCTCCACCGCATAGCGCCACGCAGCCAGCCAGGGCAGCACGTGCTCGGTAAGAAACGCCTCCTGCTCGACAGCGGCCTCGTCAGCAGCCGCTTCGTCCCCCGCCTCGCGGGCCGCTTGCTCCTCTTGCACGAGACGCGCGAGGAAGCCGAGCATGAGGGCAAGGTGATCGTCGGGCTCCCTGCCGACGCGCTCGGACACAAGTCCGTGGCGACGGTAGGCGGCGCGCGCCGTCAGCGCGGTGCGACCGAACATGTGGCTGTTGGGCTCGACGTAAAACGACTCCAAACACGACGCCTCGGGAGCGCCCGCGCCCACGAAAAGGCGCAGCCACTCGCGGCGCAACTCGCCCACGCGCTCGGCGAAGGAGGCATCCTCGGCAAGGACGGCCGCGACTTCGGCGACGGCAGCCTCCGCAGGAACCGAGCCGGCCCCATCGACGGCCAGGCCGGCAGCCCGGACCGCTTCGGCGCACCAGCCGTCCATGAGAGCAAGGCCCCGGGCGGCCCGGGCGTTGTCGACGGCGAAGGGCGCGCCGGCGAACTGACGGGAGATCACCTGGACTGCAACGGCCGGCACCGCGGGCTCGCTGTAGAGCAGCGCCGACGCCCCGGCAAGGCAGACCTCGACCGCCGCCAGCGTTTCGGATGAGAATGGTGTGTTCATGAGCATACCTCGGATAGGAAGGGCGGCCCCGAACACGCGAAGAGAACCGTCGCGCATCCGGCAGCCGCATCGGAGCGGGAGGCCGCACGCCATGGCGCGGCCCGATGACGCGAAAGGGGCGTCGGCTCGAAACCGGCACCCCTTCCCATCTTAAGAGTACGAGCCAGAAGACCTACAGCTCTTCCTCCAAATTGACGACAGATCCGGTGCCGGAGCCCGATTTCTGGGCATCGCGATGGGGCGTCACGATGAGGTTCGCCTCGGTGGTGTCCTGCGGCAGCGGCTCCACTTCCACATCGCCCTCGCCGTACTTGTCCACCAGCTCCTCGCGGGTGCCGAAGTCCAGCGCGCGCATGGGGCAGCCGGTCACGCAAATGGGCTTGCCGCCGCTCTCGACTTCGCCCTTGCACATGTCGCACTTGAGCATGTAGCCCTCGTCCTCGCCGAAGGTGGGGGCACCGTAGGGGCAGGCGGTCTCACAGGTCTTGCAGCCGATGCACACATCGTGGTCGGTCCAGACGATGCCGGTCTCCTCGTCCTTCTGCATGGCGCCGGTGGGGCAGTTAGCCACACAAGCGGGGTTCGTGCAGTGGTTGCAGGCCAGCGACACGAAGTAGCCGAACACGCCGTCGGGCGCGTAATGGCCCGCCTCGGTGGCTTTCCAAGCGCCGCCCTGGTAGTTCAACACGCGCCGGTACAGATTGTTCACTGGCAGCTTGTAGGTCTCCTTGCACGCGACCTGGCAGGTTTTGCAGCCCGTGCACTTGCTGGAGTCGAAATGGAATGCGTACTGAGTCATGGCGCACCTCCCCTATTCCTCGATGCCCACGGGCATGACGATGGGCGTGTTCTTGTCGGGATCGAGCGTAAGCGGCCCGTCGTACTTCTCCACCTGCACGAGGGTGCCCGTCCAAGACTGGGAGCCCTGGCCCGAAGACTTAGGCGCCTGCAGGATGTTCGGGTCGCCGCCCAGATCGATACCGGTCTCCTCGTCGATGCGGATCCACGCGCCGTCCTGGAGCGCCACCGCGCCCGGAACGATGGTGGGCAGCACCTTGGCCGGGCGCAGCACCTGGCCATGCGGGCTCGTCATGAGCACCAAGTCACCCGTCTTGATGCCACGGGCCTCGGCGTCCACCGTGCTCATGAAGCACTCCTGGGGGAAGGCCTCGCGCAGCGAGACGACGTTATCGTTCACTGTGTGGGCGCGGCGCAGGGAGTGCGGGGTCCACAGCAGCAGCGGGAACTCGTCGGTCTGGGTGCCGGCGCCCTGCTCGGGGTCGGCGATCTGCCACTTCGCGATGGGCGAGAGCGTGGAGAAGCCGAGGGAATTCACCGTAGCAGCGAGGCCCATGGAGTAAATCTCGAATTTGCCTGTGGAGGTAGGCAGGGGATTGGCCTCGGGATCCTCGTAGAAGGCAGCCCACGGCAGGCTGGACAGAGCATCGCCCTTCGTGCGCGGAATCTTGAAGAAGCCCTTCTCCTTGAACTCGGCCACGGTCATGAGGCCTTCCTGGGGAGCACCCTCCACGCCGAGCTCGTCGATATCGGACTGGGAGATGGTAAGCAGCGGGGCGTAGCCCATGGCATTGCGATCGGTCAAGTAGGCGGCGCCGGCCAAAGACGAATAGGTGCGCTCGGCGTCGGTCTGGGCGTTCACGACTTTGGGATCCACATCAAGCCGCTTCGCCAGCTCTTCGGCGATGTAGCTTTCGGGCTGCGATTCGAACAGGGGCTCCATGATGCGATCGGCCCAATACACGGTATCGGAGTTGTTCATCCAGGCAATATTGCCCTTCTCCCACCAGGTTGCCACGGGCAGCACGATATCGCAGTACTGGCGCGACGGGTCGAAGAATGGGTTGGCGCCCCACACGAAGTCAACCTTCCGGAACGCCTTGATGGCGGCGTTCGCATTCGGCATGGAGTTGAGAGAGTTCTCGTAGCCACCGCAATAGATAACGTGGATATCGAGCGGATGCTTGCCGCCGGGCCAAACGTCGCGACCATAGGCGCCATCCAAAATGGACTGCCAGCATTCAGAGTAATCGATATTCTCCCACGCCGTCGGGTCTTCCATCTCGGAGAACAGGGGAACCGAAGAAAGCGCGGGGGGCTTGAGCGGATTCACCGGATTCAGCTCGCCCGAGGACGAGTCGCCCGCCATGCAGAACGGCGCCGCCGACATGCCTTCGGCCAAGCCTACCCACGAGGCGTAGTTGCCCGGAGTGCCCAGGCCGCCGTGCATCATGGCCAGGGTGTAGAAGGCCTGGGCGAACATTTCGCCCGCGGGGATCTTCGTGGTGGACTGGCCCGCGAAGAAGTTCACCTTCTCGGTGGAGGCGATCTCCTCGGCCAAACGGCGGATGTCGGCCGCCGGCACACCGCAGATGGCCTCGGCCCACTCGGGAGTCTTCGGCTCGTCGTCATGGGTGCCCAGCACATAGTCCTTGAAGTTGTCCTTCGGGTCGGCGCCCTCGGGCATATGCTCCGCGTCGAAGCCCACGCAGTACTTGTCGAGGAAATCCTGATCCTGCAGGTCGTTCTCGATCATGTGGTACATCATGCCGATGCAGAAGGCCGTATCGGTGCCGGGGATGATGGGCACCCACTCGTCGGCTACCGCCTGGGCCGTCTGGTTCAGCCACGGCTCAACGATAATGACCTTGCCGCCCTCGCGCTTGGCGTAGTCGAGCTGGTAGGCGGTGTTGCCGCCCTTGTTGGCCATCCAGTTATTGCCGAAGTGGAAGTGCAGCTCGGAATCTTGGATGGACAGCGAGTCGGGCGCGGCCAGCATGCCGCCGGTCATCATGATCTCGGGAACGGGCCACGAGCCCAAAGACACGGTACCCAACTCGTGATGCATCGCGCCGCCCTTGGCGTTCAGCAGGCAGATGACCTGATCAAAATAGGTGTCCCCAATATCGCTGTAAGCAGCAGCTAGGATAGATTTGGGACCCCAGGTGTCGTAGGCTTTCTTCATCTCGGCGGCGATGTAGTCGAGCGCCTCGTCCCAGCTGATGCGCTCCCACTCGTCGCGACCGCGCATCTCGCCGTTCGGGTTGTCGGGACTCCACCCCTTGCGCTTCATGGGGTATTTGATGCGCGCCGGCGACATCATGTTGCCGATCTGCGCGCGACCGCGGGGGCATGCGCGACGCTGGGGCACCTCGATGGAATCCTCGTCTTCCTCGTCGGTGCGGATCTTCAGCGGAACCCCGTCCTCCACATACACCTTGAGCAGGCAACGCGATGAGCCGCAGCTGCAGTTGTTCATGCAGGCGCCCGTCAGCCACGTGCCCGTCTCCTCGGCGGCATCCCCACCGGTCTGGGACAGCTCGTCATCGCTCTGCGAGGCGCAGCCGGTGAATCCCACCAGCGCTGTAGCGCCCGCGGCGGCCGTTCCCCATTGAACGAACCTGCGTCGAGTCAGTTGGCTTGTACCCATGTGTGACCCTCCCTCTTGTGATCGCATCAGGAAAGCTCCTGTACAGGCCGCTTCCCCTCTTTCCTTACACGACCTATGCATAGGCGAAACCGTCCTAAAGAAATATGACGGCTACAGGGCGCATACTATCATGAGGCTATAGGACAGTCAATGGAATCGGTGGCTTTGATCTATCTATTTTGAGGATAATGCAGTTTCTCACCACTGTTCGTCACAGTTAACTTTCTTGGCCCCTCTCCCGCGATTCGGCCTTATTTTCCGAGATGAATCATCTCATGCCGCCACCTTTTCCTCCTCGGCGATGTCAAAAGGGCACTTCAGAACTCCTTGTCTATACCCAATGTTGTGTTGAGAAACTAGCTGTCCTATGCTATTGTGACAACAGGGAAAGAAACGTCCTGGGTTTCCAGGCTGTCGGAGGAGGCGTCATGAGGTTCGTCGTTGCCCTTATCCTGTCGTTCGTGCTCATATGGTTGTGCGCCAAGCCCCTGAAGAAGTACCCCGTGCCGTTCTACGTCGGCGCCGTGGCGCTGGTGGCCCTATACTTCTGGGGCGTGAGCGCCAACGTGCGCGGCGAGGCGTGGTCGTATTTCCAACCGCTCATGCAGCGCTGCGCTCTTGCCTTTCTGCTGTTCTCCGTCGTGATGTTCGTGGGCGTGCTCGGCGAGAAGAACCCCCTGCGCGTGCACCTCATGCCCATTCGCCGGCAGTTGTCCATCCTGGCGTGCATCTTCGCCTGCGGGCACATCGTCTTCTACGCCGCCTCCTATATCCCACGCCTCACGAGCGCGTTTTCCGGCAACCTCGCCTTCTCACTGGGCCTGGCCGCGCTCATCACCGCGCTTATGGCGGTGCTGTGGGTCACCTCGGCCCAGCGCGTGAAGCACGCCATGAAAGCGACCAGCTGGAAGCGCATCCAAAGGCTCGCCTACCCCTTCTACGTGCTCACCTACGTGCATCTGGCGCTGCTGCTCATGCCGAGCGCCCTGGCAGGCAACTCGGTGGCCATGCTGAGCATCGCCGTGTACTCGGCGGTGGTGGGCGTCTACGTGGTGCTGCGCGCGGCCAAGGCCCTGCGCGACCGGGCCGCCGAGGCAGCCGCCCCCGCTGCTGATCTGGGGCTGGAGACCGCCGCGACCGTTTAGGCCGTCTCGATAGCGATCTTAACGCGAACGCGGAAGCAGCGTAGGCGCGTGCTATTTGGCAGGTGCCCCTACATCCCCTCTTGCAAGGTTTATCACCAATAGAGGAGGACGGGGATCTCGTTAAGCTTGCTAGCTGGGGCTTGTCGCTAATACGGAAAAAATATCTCTGATTTTGTAGCTAGTACGAAAAATTCACTGAGCTAAAACCGAGAAGGGAGCCCGGAGGCTCCCTTCTCGGTTGCGGCCCGAAGAGGACCGACAGGTTCTAACGATGGGCTCGCGCTACTCGGCGGCGTAGAGGTCCTTGAGCTTCTGCAGGTGATCCCAGCGGTCCATGGCAGCCTGCTCGTTCTCGGCGAAGAGCTCGCCCGCACGCTCGGGGAACTCGCGGGTCAGACGGCTGTAGCGAGCCTCGTTCATGAGGAAGTTCTGGTACTCGCCCTCCACCGGCTCCTTGGAGTCGATGACGAGCTTCTTGCCCGGGGCGCCCTCGGGGTTGAAGCGCAGCAGGTTCCAGTAGCCGCAGTCCACGGCCTTCTTCATCTCGGTCTGGCAGTTGGTCATGCCGCCCTTGATGGAGTGCATCTCGCAGGGGCTGTAGCCGATGATGAGCGAGGGGCCCGGGTAGGCCTCGGCTTCGGTGATGGCCTTGATGGTCTGGTTCAGGTTCGCGCCCATGGCGATCTGCGCCACGTACACGTAGCCGTAGGTCATGGCGATCTCGGCGAGGCTCTTCTTCTTCACGTCCTTGCCGGCCGCGGCGAACTGCGCCACCTGGCCGAGGTTGGAGGCCTTCGAGGCCTGGCCGCCGGTGTTGGAGTACACCTCGGTGTCGAACACGAACACGTTCACGTCCTTGCCGGAGGCGAGCACATGATCCAGGCCGCCGTAGCCGATGTCGTAGGCCCAGCCGTCGCCACCGAAGATCCAGACCGACTTCTTGGTCAGGTACTCCTTGTTGGCCAGAATGCCGGCTGCCAGCGCCGCCAGGTCGCCCTCGCCCGCAGCCGCCGTCTCCAGGGCCGCGATGTAGGCCGCCGCCGCAGTCTTGGACGCCTCGGCGTCGGTGCGGGCCTCGAGCCACGCGCGGGCCGCGTCGGCCAGCTCGCCGGCCGCGCCGCCGCACTCGATGAGCGCCTCGGTATCCACCACGACTTTGTCCTGCACAGCCTCATAGCCCAGAAGCATGCCCATGCCGTGCTCGGCGTTGTCCTCGAACAGGGAGTTGGACCAAGCCGGACCGTGACCGTCGGCGTTCACCGTGTAGGGAGAGGTGGCCGCCGGACCGCCCCAAATGGACGAGCAGCCCGTGGCGTTGGCGATGTACATGCGGTCGCCGAACAGCTGGGTGACCAGACGGGCGTAGGAGGTCTGGGCGCAGCCGGCGCAGGAGCCGGAGAACTCCAGCAGCGGGCGCTTGAACTGGCTGGCCTTCACCGAAGTGCCCTCGAGCTCCTCCTTGCGGGCAACGTCCTTCACGCAGTAGTCGAACACCGGCTGCTCGCCCAGCTCATCGGCGATGGGCATCATGGTCAGCGAATTGGTGGGGCACTGGATGGCGCACAGGCCGCAGCCCATGCAGTCGAGCGGCGAGACGGCCAGCACGTACTGCATGTCGGCGCCCACCTTGCCCTTCACGGGGATGTGCTTGGTCTGGGCCGGGGCCGCGGCCATTTCGGCCTCGGTCAGGGCGAAGGGACGAATGGTGGCGTGAGGGCACACGAACGCGCACTGGTTGCACTGGATGCAGGTGTCGGCGTTCCACTCGGGCACCGACACGGCCACGCCGCGCTTCTCGTAGGCCGAGGCGCCCAGCGGGAACTGGCCGTCCTCATAGCCCATGAAGGCGGACACGGGCAGGGAGTCGCCGTCCATGCGGCCCACGGGGAACATGATGTTCTCCACAAGGCTCACGGTCTCGGGACGGCCCTCGGCAGAAGCGGCCTTAACGGAGCCCTCGGCGTCCTTCCAAGAAGCGGGCACTTCCACGGCCACGAAGGCAGTAGCGCCGGCATCGATGGCCTTGTGGTTCATGTCCACGATATCCTGGCCCTTCTTGGCATAGGAGGCCGTGGCCGCGTCCTTCATGTAGCGGATGGCCTCCTCCTGGGGCATGACGCCGGCCAGGGTGAAGAAGGCGGACTGCAGGATGGTGTTGGTGCGCTTGCCCATGCCGATCTCGATGGCCAAATCGATGGCGTTGATGAGGTACAGCTTGATGTCGTTCTCGGCGATGTAGCGCTTCGCGTCGGCCGACAGGTGCTCCTCCAGCTCCTCTGCCGTCCACTGGCAGTTGATGAGGAAGGCGCCGCCCGGCTTCACATCGCGCACGATGGGGAAGCCCTTGGTGATGTAGGAGGGGTTGTGGCAGGCCACGAAGTCGGCCTTGTTCACGTAGTAGGGGCTGCGGATGGGGGCATCGCCGAAGCGCAGGTGCGAGATGGTCACGCCGCCGGTCTTCTTCGAGTCGTACTGGAAGTAGGCCTGGACGTACTTGTCGGTGTGGTCGCCGATGATCTTGATGGAGTTCTTGTTCGCGCCCACGGTGCCGTCGCCGCCGAGGCCCCAGAACTTGCACTCGATGGTGCCGGGGGCGGCGGTGTTGGGGGCGGGCACCTCGGGCAGCGAGAGACCCGTCACGTCGTCCACGATGCCGATGGTGAACTGGCGGCGCGGCTCGTCCTTCTCAAGCTCGGTGAAGATGGCGAACACGGACGCGGGCGGGGTGTCCTTGGAGCCCAGGCCGTAGCGGCCGCCGGTCACGGTGATGCCCTCGCGGCCTTCCACAGACAGCGCGTTCACCACATCCATGTACAAAGGCTCGCCGATGGAACCGGGCTCCTTGGTGCGGTCGAGCACGGCGATCTTCTTCACGGTGGCGGGCAGGGCGGCCGCGAACTTCTCGGTCACGAAGGGGCGGTACAGGCGCACCTTCACGAGGCCCACCTTCTCGCCTTGGGCGGTGAGGTAGTCGATGACCTCCTCGGCCACGTCGCAGATACTTCCCATGGCCACAATAACGCGCTCGGCGTCCGGCGCGCCGTAGTAGTTGAACAGCTGGTAGTTGGTGCCCAGCTTCGCGTTCACCTTGCCCATGTACTCCTCCACCACGGCCGGCAGGTCGTTGTAGATGGAGTTGCAGGCCTCGCGGTGCTGGAAGAAGATGTCGCCGTTCTCGTGGGAGCCGCGCATGGCCGGGCGCTCCGGGTTCAGGGAGTGCTCGCGGAAGGCGCGCACGGCGTCCATGTCGCACATGTCGGCGAGATCCTCGTAGTCCCACACCTGGATCTTCTGCACCTCGTGGGAGGTGCGGAAGCCGTCGAAGAAGTTGAGGAAGGGAACGCGGCCCTTGATGGCGGCCAAGTGGGCCACAGCGGACAGGTCCATGACCTCCTGCACGTTGCCCTCGGCGAGCATGGCGAAGCCGGTCTGGCGGCAGGCCATGACGTCGGAGTGGTCGCCGAAGATATTGAGCGCCTGGGTGGAGACGGTACGGGCCGACACGTGGAAGACGGTCGGCAGCTGCTCGGCAGCGATCTTGTACATGTTGGGGATCATGAGCAACAGGCCCTGGCTGGCCGTGTAGGTGGTGGTCAGCGCGCCGGTGGCCAGCGAGCCGTGCACGGCACCCGCCGCTCCGCCCTCGGACTGCATCTCGCACACCTTCACCGTGGTGCCGAAGATGTTCTTGCGGCCCTGGGCAGCCCAAATGTCGACGAAGTCGGCCATGGGGCTTGAGGGAGTGATGGGGTAGATGCCGGCAACCTCGGTGAACGCGTAGGACACGTGCGCCGCGGCGTTGTTGCCGTCCATCGACTTCAGAACTCTCGTCATGTTCCTCTCCTTTGCATCTGGCCCGCGCGGGATCGGCCGGCTTGCGGCCTCGCGAACATCCGCGGGGTGGTACTGTCGCGGAGAGGTCGAGAGGACGGAAGCGCACCGACTGGCGAGTCGGATTTGCTCTGCGAACAGAAATACCTTTTGGATATTAGCAGCAGCGCCGCACCTGACGCGCCGTCAAACGCGGCGGCGCTCCCCCAGCAGCCCTCCCCCGTCGGTCGGCGGGGCGGCGGCGCCTCTCGGCAGGTCGGCGGCAGCCAGGCCCGTCGCGCGCAAGGGGGCCTGCCCGCAGCGGTCCTGGCGCGGCGGGTGCGGACAGACTCGTGCGGGCGCGGGCGACGGGCGATTGACGTGTCTGTGGGGTTTCTATCGGGGGCAGCGCCGCCTTTTATAATGAGGGGGAAACGATCCCGATTGCAGGAGTTCGCATGAACGAGCTTGCCCTTTCCCGCCGCGCCTTCATGATCGGCGCTGCCTCCCTTGCCGCTGCGGCGCTTGCCGGCTGCTCCTCCGAGGGCACCGGCACCTCCCCGGCTTCGGATGCCACAGCGCCCGATGCCCCCGCCGGCTCCCCCGATCCCGAGATCAACGAGCGCGTGGCCTCGGTGCTGTCCGCCGCCGTGGCCTACGACGATGGCAGCTGCAACCCTATCGGGTGCTCCTCCACGCTGTTCGTGGCCGCCGGCTGGCACGTGTTCGAGGGCCTCTACGAGCTCGATCTGCACACCTACCGCACCGAGCTGGGGCTAGCTGCCGAGATCCCGCTTCAAGTGTCCGATCTGGAGTACGAGGTGACGCTGCGCGAGGGCGCGGTGTTCTCCGACGGCTCGCCGCTGACGGTGAACGACGTGTGCAACGCCTTCACGCGCAACAGGGAAAGCGACTTCTACGCCCCTTTGCTCTCATTCATCCAGTCGGTCGAGGCAAAGGATGCGAGCACGGTCTCCTTCAAGCTGGCCTTCCCCATGGGCACGCTGCTCCAGGAGCGCCTTGCCCTCGTGCGCATCTTCCCAGCCGCTCAAACCGACGAGGAACTGAATACGTTGCCGATAGGCTCGGGCCCCTGGCGCTACGACACCATCGACGCCGCGGATGGCGGCTTCATCACCTTCGTCCCTAACCCCCACTACGAGGGCGCCTTCCCCGCCACCTGCGAGCGCATGGAGTGGGCCGTGGCCACCGACGACGAGGCGCGTACCCAGCTGCTGTGCGACGGTCAGGTCGTCTGCGCCGAGGCGGCCCCCGAGGTGATGGCCGACCAGATTACCGAATCCGGAGCGGTGGTGGACTACGTGCCGGGCATGAACGTGCCCTTCCTGATGTTCAACTGCGAGAAGCCCCCCTTCGATGACGCGCGGGTGCGCCAGGCGCTCTTGTACGCCCTCGATGTGGACGGCATGATCGGACGCGTGATGGCGGGCCATGCCCGCCCGGCCACGAGCCTTCTGCCCGACTACTTCCGCGGCTACCACCGCGCCGCCACCGTATACAGCTACGACCCCGAGCGCGCCCGCGCCCTTCTGGCCGAGGCCGGGGCCGCAGACCTCGCGCTCACCTTGCGCGTGAACGACAACTGGGTGCGCCTGCTGGCCGAATCGGTGGTGGGCGACTGGAATGCGGTGGGCGTTACCGCCGAGGTGGTCTACCTCGACCAGACGGCGCTGTTCGCCGACATCTCCGAGCCGCCCAAGAAGAAGCAGGTGCTTCCCTTCGACGCCGTGCTCTGCCCCGGCGATCCCTCGCGCTTCGGCAACGATCCCGATCTCATCATGAACTGGTGGTACGGCAGCAACGTCTGGACCTTGGCACGCAGCTGCTGGGCCTACAGCAAGGAGTTCGACACGCTGGCCGATCTGCTGCAGGAGGCGCGCGCGGTCAGCGACGAGAACGAGCAGCAGCGGCTGTGGAACCAATGCTACGACCTGATCGCCGCCGAGGCGCCGCTCTACCCGCTGTTCCACCGCGAGACCGCCACCGCCTACTTTGAGGGGCGCCTGTCGGGCTACGACCCTATTTCGGCTACGGGCCTGCTGCTCCTCGGCACCACGCCCATGAAGGAGAGCGATCCCATCTAGAAGACGGCCGGGGGGGCGTCCTACTTCCAGAACAGCGCGGTCTGGAGCAGATCCTGGTAGGCCCAGGGATACACGTTCGAGTACCAGCCGGTCTCCGGCACCAGGCACAGAAGCAGGCTGTAGGTGACGCTTGCGCATACGAGCGCGATGAGCAGCTTCAGCATGAGGTCATGCGCGCGACGCGTGCGAGCAAGCTGCTCGTTCACCACGAAGTACAACAGCACCGCTGCCGCCAGGAACATGAAGCTGAAGTCAGCGTAGTAGCGCTGGAGGATACCCGCCAGCTCCGCATCGGCCAAGGCCACCACCACGCCCGAGCCCAGCAGCACCACGATGACGCCCATAATGGTGCGCGTCAGACGTTGGCGCGCGCGCATCCCCAAGATACGCTTCGAGAACGCGAGCACCCACAGCACCGGCAGGCACGCGAAGATACCGCCGAAGGTAACCTCCTTGATGGTCTGCCCCATATAGGTAGTGTCGAAGGGAGCCGGCTGCAGAAAGGGAAACACGCCGGTCATGCAGGGCGGCTGGAGGAAGTAGGTGAAGAACGCCGGCGCCAGGCGCCCCGCGTTCATGCCACGCTTGGTCATGTCGTTCACGGTGAGGTTGTAGTTCGCCCCGAAGTCGGTGAACGAGCCGAACCGCGCGTAGTTGTAGCCCATGATGCCCGCCGCGACCATTACATAGGGTGCCGCCAGGCAGGCGAACTCCCGCGCGCCGGCTGCGGTGAGCAGGCGCCGCTCGGTGATGTAGGTGCGCCAGAACAGCGGGAAGGCCAAAAACGACAGTACGAGCAGCTGCGGTCGGCAGCCTGCCACAAGCGCCATGCACAGCGAGCCGGCGAACAGCCAGCCGCAGCGATGGCGCGCCATTGACGAACGAGACCAGCAGTACAACCCCCACACCGAGAAAGCCAGGCCGCACATGATGGGCAGCGAGTAGAAGGTCGGGAACTTCACCAAGTACAGAATGCCGCTGCAGGCCACGAGCGGTATCTGCAGAAGCAGGTACATACCGAGCGATACGGCACGGAAATGATAGCGAGCGAACCGGTCGAGCAATGCCGTAGCGCCGAGCACGAAGGCGATGGCCATGACGAGCACGCCGATAGCCGTGGGAAAGTTAGCGCCGGTGAGCAGATAGAACGGCAAGTAGAACAACAGCACCGGCACAACGCCGAAATACACGTAGTAATGACCGTCGTAATAGGCGACGTCGAACAGATAGGGCTCGCCGGTGGCCTTCTGCGCCTCATCGCGAGCGCCCTTGTCGTAGGGGTCAGCCATGTCCTTCAGCCACTGCGGCGGCTCTTCTTCCAGATACAGCTTCCCCTCGGCCATGGACTTCGCCAGCTCGGCGTACTGCTGGGCGTTATCGCCACCCACCTCGAAGGTGTTCACAAGGGAGGCGCCGTCCCAGGAACCGTAGTTGTAGCCGGCGGTGGCCACGCCCACCAGATTCGACCCGTAGAAGAGAAACAGCGTCAAAAGCGCGACCTCCACGGCCACGGCGCACACGATGCCCGCCTTCGATTTGCGGGGGTTCTCCACGATGCGTATGCGGTAAATGGCCGACTTGGGACGAAAGAGGTAGGCGCCGAGCAGCAAGATGAGCACCGCGCCGAAACGCCATCCGCTGAACGCGAAGGGACGATGGGCGTTCAGATAGACTCCATCGAGCAAGATGGGATAGGAGACCTCCCCGCCCGCCTCCTCGCCGGCAATCTCTATGCGCAGGTTCTCCACGCGCCCGGCGGTCTGGAGGTTCACGAACATGCTCTGCTCCACCTTGGTGGAAATATCGGCCAAAGGCACGCCCACGGTGTATTCCGTCGAGTCGAAGTAGGTCTGGTGCGCATCGTCGGTGAACTGGATCTTCACCGAGATCAGCTGGGCAGGCTGGTCTGGATCGAAGGCGAGCCTGATGTTGCGCACCTCGGTGTTGAGGTTCCAAAACTCCATGACATGATCGACGTCGGTGAGCACATAGGACCCGTCGTCGCTTTGAGTCAGCGAGAGCCGATCGGTCAGATCGATGGTGCGGTATCCCGCCGAGGCGAAATAGTTCACGTTGAAGACGAACACCTCGAGCGCGAGCGCCGCCAGCACGATGAGCGCCACAGCCCGCGCCACCCGCACAAGGGTGCCGCGGTAGATGAGCATGAAATGCTCGAAGGTGTAGGCTATGTTCTCGCGCACAGTGGGCATAGGCCCATTATATAGAGAAAACCCGCATCCCTTCGCGGGATGCGGGTTTCAGAGGTTAAACGCCTCGGCTGGCAGCCGACGTCAACGAAGTCGCCTCCGCCGATTCGACGAAACGGGCCGAACCTAGGCCAGCGCCTCCTTCACATCGGCGTAAACCACCTCCGGGTCGCGGTCGCCGTCGATGGTGACGAGCAGATCGCAGCCGCGGTAGTAGTCGATGAGGGGGCTCGTGGAGGTCTCGTACACATCGAGGCGGTTGCGCACCGTGGCCTCGTTGTCGTCGTCGCGCTGGTACATCTCGCCGCCGCACTTCGGGCAGACATCGCCATCGGCCGCACTGCCGATGTAGCCGCAGGCGCGGCACATGCGACGGGAGGTGAGGCGACCCACGATGACCTCGGGGTCCACATCGATGAGCAGGGCCGCATCCAGCGGGCGACCCAGCTTGGAGAGCTCGGCGTCGAGCGCCACGGCCTGGGCCGAGGTACGCGGGAAGCCGTCCAGGATGAAGCCGTTGGCCGTGTCATCATCCTGCAGACGCTCGGTGACCAGGCCGATGATGACATCATCGGGAACCAGATCGCCAGCATCCATGTAGGACTTGGCCTTCAGACCCAGCTCAGTCCCGGCCGCCACCGCCGCGCGCAGCATATCGCCCGTGGAGATGTGCGGAAGCTCGAACTCCTGCACCAGCTTGGCCGCCTGGGTGCCCTTGCCAGCACCGGGTGCTCCCAGAAGCACGATGTTCATGAAAACATCCTTTCGTTTCGAGTTGCGGCTCTTCCCTACTTGAAGAAGCCCTCGTAGTTGTACATCTTCAGCTGACTCTCGATCTTGCTCATGGTGTCCAGGGCAACGCCGATCATAATGAGGATCGAGGTGCCGCCGAAGGCCTGGATGAGCTGATTGTTCGTGAAGTAGAAGATAATGGTGGGCACCACAGCGATGGCCGCGATGAAGATGCCACCGGGAAGCGTCACGCGGTTGATAACGTTCTTGATGTACTGCACGGTAGCGGTGCCAGGGCGCACGCCCGGAATGAAGCCGCCCTGCTTGCGAATGTTGTCAGCGGTCTCCTCGGGGTTGAACACCATAGAGGTGTAGAAGTACGCGAAGAACACGATGAGCAGCACCGTGAGCAGCCAGTTCAGCCAGCCAGTGGAGCACCAATTCGCGAACGTGGTCAGCCAATCGACGTTGAAGATGGCCGCCAGCTGCGCCGGGAAGTAGATAAGGCAGCTCGCGAAGATGATCGGAATAACGCCCGCGGCATTCACCTTCAGCGGGATATAGGTGGACTGGCCACCCATCATCTTACGGCCCTGGACGCGCTTGGCGTAGTTCACCGGAATACGGCGCTGAGCGCGCTCGACGAAGATGATGAGCGGGATGCACACCAGCACCACGGCCAGAATGACGAGGGTGAGCGCAATGCCCGTGCCCAAGTCGCTCGTGAGGTTCACCGACGAGAAGATGGCGGAAGGCACGCGGGACACGATGCTCACGAAGATGATGAGCGACATGCCGTTGCCGATGCCGCGCTGAGTGATCAACTCGCCCATCCACATGATGAACGCGGTGCCGGCCACGAGGGTGAACACGATGATGATGTTCGTCAGCGCCTCGGGAACCTCGGTGGAGAACTGCACGCCGTAGGCCGGGGACTTGAACAGCAGCAAGTAGCCGACCGCGTTGATGAGGCCCAGACCCAGCGTGAGATAGCGGGTGACCTGGGTGATCTTACGGCGCCCGGTGTCACCCTCGCGGGCCCAGCGGCCCACGGCGGGAATAACGCCCTGCATCAGCTGCATGATGATGGATGCGGTGATGTAGGGCATGATGCCCAGCGAGAACACCGAGAAGTTGGACAGCGCACCACCGGTGAACAGGTCCAGCATGGTCATGGCCACGCCGGTATCCTGGAAGGCCGTGGCAAACTCATGGAAGGGAATGCCCGGGACCGGCACGTAGGCACCGAAGCGATAGAGCGCGAGAATCGCCAGCGTAAAGAGGATCTTCTTGCGCAGCTCCGGAACCTTGAATGCGTCAAGAATCGACCTTAGCAAGGCTCTTCGACCTTTCCTCCAGCCGCCTCGATCTTCGCCTTGGCGGTAGCGGACACCTTATCGACGCGCACGATGAGGGCCTTGGTGATCTCGCCGTCGCCGAGCACCTTCACAAGCGCGTCGGCATGCTTGATGATGCCCTTGGCCTTCAGGGAGTCGCCGTCCACCACGTCGCCGGCCTTGAACTTGGCCTCAAGACGGCTCACGTTCACGGGCAGGTACTCGACGCGGTTGAAGTTGCGGAAGCCGGGGAGCTTCGGCAGACGACGGGCGAGCGGGGTCTGGCCGCCCTCGAAGCCGGCGCCCTTGCCGCCGCCGGCGCGGGACTTCTGGCCGTTCATGCCGCGGCCGGCGGTCTTGCCGGTACCGGAAGCCGGGCCACGGCCCACGCGCTTACGGTTCTTGGTGGAGCCCTCAGCGGGGCGCAGATCCTTGAGTTCCATGTTGTGCTTTCTCCTTTTCGCTTTCCGACCTGGGCTTTCCTTTACCAAGACCGGTGCTGGCAGCTCGCCGCCAGCAAACTTCCTTGTATCATGGCAACGGCGCACCCGCCAATCGGGTGCGCCGGGAACCATCGAAATGGGTGCGAGGGGACCTAGATCTCCTCGACGGTAATGAGGTGCTTCACGGTAAAGATCATCCCGCGAACGCTCTCGTTGTCCACCTGATCGACGGAGCTGCCGATGCCGTGCAGGCCCAGGGCGCGCAGGGTGCGACCCTGGTTCGGCTTGCGGCCGATGGCGCTCTTCACCTGGGTCAGACGCAGAGTCTTCTTCGTCTCAGCCATTAGTTCTCCTTCCCACCGAACATCTCGGCCACGGAGATGCCGCGACGAGCGGCCACCTCGGCGGGGCTCTCCATGTTCTTCAAGCCCTCGGCGGCGGCCTTCACGATGTTCATGGCGTTGTTGGTGCCGAGCGACTTGGTGATAACGTTCTGCACGCCCGCGAGCTCCATGATGGCACGGACCGGGCCGCCGGCGAGCACACCGGTACCGGCAACGGCCGGCTTGATGAGCACGCGGCCGGCGCCGTACTCGCCCATGATCTCATGGGGCACGGTGCCCTCGGCGGTCACGGGCACGGTGAACATGTTCTTCTTCGCGTCCTCCACGCCCTTCTTGATGGCGGTGGGCACTTCCTGGGACTTGCCCATGCCCACGCCCACACGACCGTTGCCGTCGCCCACGACCACGAGGGCCGACAGCTGCATGCGGCGGCCGCCCTTCACGGTCTTGGCGACGCGGTTGATGAAGACGACGCGCTCCTGCAGCTCGGGAGTCGTGCTCTCCTGCTGCTGGCGGTTGTTGTTACGAGCCATAAGCTAAACCCCTTCTAGAATTTCAAACCTGCTTCACGGGCAGCCTCGGCGAGAGCCTTCACGCGCCCATGATACAGGTGGCCGCCACGGTCGAACACAACTTCCGTCACGCCGTTTTCCTGAGCCAACTTGCCAACGATGGTGCCGAGCTCGGCCGCGCCCTCGACGGTCGCGCCGCTCTTGCCGGTGGCCTTGAAGGCCTCGCCGAGCGTGGACACACCGCAGATGGTGGTGTGAGCCACGTCATCGATGACCTGCACGTACATGTTGCTGTTGCTGCGCGTCACGCACAAACGCGGACGAGCGGCAGTGCCGGAGATCTTACCGCGCACGCGACGATGGCGACGGGCAAGACGGGCCTGCTTCTCCTGTTGCTTATTCATAGGTTGATCCCTTCAATCAGCTACCGTAATGAGGCTTAGTCTTTGCCGGCCTTGCCAGCCTTGCGGCGGACATGCTCGCCCTCGTAGCGAATGCCCTTGCCCTTGTAGGGCTCCGGCTTGCGCCACTTGCGGATGTTCGCGGCAACCTGGCCGACCTGCTCCTTGGAGGGACCCGAGACCACGATCTCGGTCTGCGAGGGAACCTCGAAGGTGATGTTCTCGGGGGCCTCCACCAGCACCGGGTGGGAGTAGCCGAGCTGCATCTCCAGGTCCTTGCCCTTGAGTGCCGCACGGTAGCCGACGCCGACGAGCTGCAGCTTCTTGGAGAAGCCGGTCGACACGCCCTCCACCATATTGGCGAGCAGCGAGCGGGTCAGGCCGTGAGCGCTCTTGGACTCACGGGTGTCGTCGGGACGGGTCACGATAAGCTCATCGCCCTCACGGGTGATGGTCATGGACGGCAAAAACGTGCGGGCCAGTTCGCCCTTGGGGCCCTTGACCGTCACCGTCTGGCCGTCGATGGTCACATCGACGCCGGCAGGAACGGGAATGGGCATCTTACCGATACGAGACATATGCTCTACCTTCCTTTCCTACCACAGATAGGCGATGACCTCGCCGCCGATGCCCTCTTTGCGGGCATCGCGGTCGGTCATAACGCCGCGGGACGTCGAGATGATGGCAGTGCCCAGACCGCCGAGCACGCGGGGCAGCTCGTCCTTGCCGGCGTAGATACGCAGGCCGGGCTTGGAGATGCGCTTGATGCCGCGGATGGTCTTGGCCTTCTTCGGGCCGTACTTGAGGGTGATCTCAAGCGTGGCGCGGGGCTCGCCGTCGATCACGTCGAAGCGCTGGATGTAGCCTTCCTGCTCCATGATGCGCACGATCTCGACGAGCTTCTTGCTCGACGGCATGGAAACCGTCGCCTTGCCGGCAGACTGGCCGTTGCGCACGCGCGTCAGCATGTCTGCGATGGGGTCGGTCATTGTCATGTTGTGTTTCTCCTTTGATCCGTGATGAACCGTGCGTCCGGTTCGTCGGCGCCCTTAGCGCCTCCGCCTGTAACGCCGGCACACCCAAAACGTGCCAGTACTTACCAGGAAGCCTTGGTCACGCCGGGCAGCTCGCCTTTGTTGGCCAATTCACGCACGCAAATGCGGCACAGGCCGAACTTGCGATAGTAGGCGCGGGGACGTCCGCAACGGGTGCAGCGGTTATGCTGACGCGTCGAGAACTTCGGCTCGCGCTTGGCTTTGGCGATCATCGATTTCTTAGCCATGCATGTCCTTCTTTCTTATGCCTTTTAAATCCGCGTCCTTTGCGGACTTAAAACCTGAGGTTTCGCGACGCAGGGCCCGCAGGCCCCGGTCGGTTTACTTGCTCTTGAACGGGAAGCCGAGCGCCGAAAGCAGCGCGAAGGCACCCTCGTTCTCGCCGGCATTGGTGACAAAGGTGATGTCCATGCCGCGGGTACGGTCGATCTTGTCGTACTCGATCTCGGGGAAGATCAGCTGCTCGGTGATGCCGAGCGTGTAGTTGCCACGGCCGTCGAAGCTCTTCGGCGAGATGCCACGGAAGTCGCGGACGCGGGGAAGAGCGGTGGCCAGGAGGCGATCGAGGAACTCCCACATGCGGTCGCCGCGCAGGGTCACCTTGCAGCCGATAGCCTGGCCCTCGCGCACATGGAAGCCGGCGATGGACTTCTTGGCGCGGGTCACGCAGGGCTGCTGGCCGGTGATGATGCGCATGTCGTTCATGGCGGCATCGAGCAGCTTGGAGTCGCCGGCGGCGGCGCCAACGCCCATGTTCACCACGATCTTCTCGAGGCGGGGCACGCAGTTCACGTTCTTGATGCCGAGCTGCTCAACGAGCGCCGGCACGATCTCGGTCTGGTACTTGACCTTCAGACGAGGAGTCTCAGCCATCAGTCTTTGCCTTTCTTCGATGGATTAAACGCGGGATTTCCGACCCCGCGTCCCCGGGACCTTCCCGGGGCCATAGCGCGCACGCGCGCGATTGGATATTGTCCCACAGTCGGGGCCTCTATCCAAGAAGAAATCCGCTTCCTTCACAGGAAGCGGATTTCAACGGTGGCATTTACTCGGCGGCGGGAATGTCCTTGCCGCACTTCTTGCACACGCGGACGAGCTTGCCGTCCTCGCGGCGACGAGCCACGCGGGTGGCCTCGCCGCAGCTGGGGCACACCAGCATCACGTTGGACACGTGAATGGGAGCCTCGATGGTGGTGATGCCGCCCTGGGGGTTCTGCTGGGTGGGGCGCATGGCCTTCTTCGCCAGGTTCACCTTCTCGACCACCACGCGGGACTTCTCGGGAACCGAGCGGAGCACCTTGCCGGTCTTGCCGCGGTCCTTGCCGCTGATGACCTTGACGGTGTCGCCCTTGCGGATCGTCATCTTGTTCTGAGCCATTCTGACACCTCCCCTACAGCGTTTCCGGTGCCAGAGACACGATCTTCATGTACTTCTTGTCGCGCAGCTCGCGGGCGACAGGCCCGAAGATACGGGTGCCGCGCGGAGAACCGTCCTGATTGATCAGCACGGCGGCGTTCTGATCGAAGCGGATGTAGGAGCCGTCGTTGCGGCGGACTTCCTTCTTCACGCGCACGATCACGCAGCGCACAACCTCGCCCTTCTTGACGTTGCCGTTGGGCATCGCTTCCTTGACGCTGCAGATGATCACGTCACCGAGGCCCGCATAGCGGCGCTTCGAGCCGCCCAGGACCTTGATGCACTGCACCTTGCGAGCGCCGGAGTTGTCGGCCACGGCGAGCATGGATTGCATCTGAATCATGTGATGTTCCTAACTTTCCTTAACAATAGCCTTCGTGCCGGGGCACCAAAACTATTTGGCCTTCTCGACGATCTTCAGCAAACGCCAGCGCTTCATCTTGGACAGCGGGCGCGTCTCCATGATCTGAACGGTGTCGCCGACGCCGGCCTCGTTGTTCTCGTCATGGGCATGGAACTTCTTGGTGGAGGTGATCATCTTCTTATAGATGGGATGGGGCTTGCGCTCCTCCACGGCCACCACGATGGTCTTGTCATTGGCATCGCTCACCACGACGCCCTGACGAACCTTACGCAAATTGCGCTCTTCAGTCATTGTTTGCACCTTCCTTGATCTACGCGCTCAGCTCGCGAGCCCGCATCTCAGTCATGATGCGCGCGATGTCCTTCTTAACCTGCTTCACGCGGGCGGTGTTGTCGAGCTGGCTCGTAGCCATCTGGAAGCGGAGGTTGAACAGCTCAGCCTTGGCCTCCTTCAACTTCACCTGCAGGTCCTCGGCAGAAAGTTCACGAATCTCTGCTGCTTTCATTATTGCTGCCCCTCCGTTTCACGAGTGACGATCTTGCACTTGATGGGCAGCTTGTTGATGGCCAGACGCAGAGCCTCGCGGGCGGTCTCATCGTCCACACCGGCGATCTCGAACATGATGCGGCCCGGCTTCACAACGGCGACCCAGCCCTCGGGGTTGCCCTTACCGGAACCCATGCGGGTCTCGGCGGGCTTGGAGGTGATCGGCTTGTCGGGGAAGATGGTGATCCACACCTTGCCGCCACGCTTCATGTGGCGGGTCATGGCGATACGAGCAGCCTCGATCTGACGGTTGGTAATCCAGTGGGCCTCCAGGGCCTGGATGCCGTACTCACCGTGGTTCAGGCGCGTGCCACCCTTGGCCTTGCCCTTCATGGAACCACGCTGCACCTTGCGGTGCTTGACGCGCTTAGGTACGAGCATTTACTTGTCACCCCTCTCGCGGCGATCGTTACGACGGGAACGGTTGGGGCGCGAAGAGCCCTCGAGCGCGGGCTGGGGAGCCTTCTGGCCCGGCAGCACCTCGCCGTGGTACACCCACACCTGCACGCCGATGGAGCCCATGGTGGTGGCGGCGGTGGCGAAGCCGTAGTCGATCTTCGCGCGGAGGGTGTGCAGCGGCACGCGACCCTCGCGGTACCACTCGCGGCGGCTCATCTCGGCGCCGCCCAGACGGCCGGAGCACTGGATGCGGATACCCTTGGCGCCGGACTTCATGGCGGACTGCACGGCCTTGCGCATGGCGCGGCGGAAGGCCACGCGGCCCTCGAGCTGCTCGGCCACGGACTGGGCGATGAGCTCGGCGTCCAGCTCGGGGCGCTTCACCTCGATGACGTCGATGGACACGGGGCCATTGGCGACCTTCTCCAGGTCCTTGCGCAGGGCATCGATCTCGGCGCCCTTCTTGCCGATGACCACGCCGGGACGGGCGGTGGTGATGGCGACCTTGATCTTGTCGCCGGCACGCTCGATCTCCACCTTGGAGACGGAGGCGCGGGCGAGACGCGCATCGAGGAACTTGCGAATGGCAATGTCGTTCTCAAGCGTGGCGGCGTAGTCCTTGCCGGCGTACCAGCGGCTGCGCCAATCCTCGGTAATACCGAGGCGGAATCCGGTAGGGCTTACTTTCTGACCCATTACCTTATGCCTCCTCTCGGGGTGCGACGACGATGGTGATGTGGCACGTGCGCTTGTTGATGCGCGACGCGGAGCCCTTGGCGCGGGGACGAATGCGCTTCAGGGTGGGGCCCTCGTCGACGAACGCGGTCTTCACGACCAGGTTGTCGCCGCGAAGGTGGTTGTTGTGCTCGGCGTTGGCGACCGCGGAGTTCAGCGTCTTGGCGACGTTCTCGGCGGCGGCGCGCTCGCAGAAGGCCAGGATCTCGCGGGCCTGGGTCACGGACTTACCGCGAACCAGGTCGACCACGGCACGGGCCTTGCGGGGAGCGATGCGGACGTAACGCGATACTGCTTTAGTTTCCATGTAACTTCTCACCTATGCCCTATCGCTTCTTCTTGTCGGCCGCGTGACCCTTGAAGGTACGGGTCGGCGAGAACTCGCCCAGCTTGTGGCCAACCATAGACTCGGTAATGTAGACCGGCACGTGCTTGCGGCCATCGTACACGGCGATGGTGTGACCCACCATTTCCGGGAAGATGGTGCTGGCGCGGGACCAGGTCTTGATGACGTTCTTCTCGCCAGCCGCATTCATTGCCTCGATACGGGCAAGCAGGCGCGGCTCTACGAAAGGACCCTTTTTCAAACTTCTGCTCACTTAAGACTCCTTCTATTCCGCTACTTCTTGCGACGACGGATGATGAGACGGCTCGAAGCCTTCTTCTTGTTGCGGGTGCGATGGCCCTTGGTCGGCACGCCCCACGGGGTGACCGGGTGACGACCGGCGGACTTGTTCTTGCCCTCGCCGCCGCCGTGCGGGTGGTCGACCGGGTTCATGACGGTACCGCGGACGGTCGGACGGACGCCCATCCAACGCTTGCGGCCGGCCTTGCCGATCTTGATGTTGGAGTGCTCGGCGTTGCCCACCTCGCCGATGGTGGCGCGGCAGGTGATCAGCACGCGGCGCATCTCGGAAGAGGGCATGCGCAGGATGGCGTAGTTGCCCTCCTTGCCCATGAGCTGGATGGAAGTGCCGGCGGAACGGGCGATGGCGGCACCCTTGCCGGGCTGCAGCTCCACGTTGTGGATGAGCGTACCGACCGGGATGTTAGCCAAAGGCAGCGCGTTGCCGGGCTTGATGTCGGCATCGGGACCGGAAACCACGATGTCGCCCACCTTCAGGCCCTTCGGGTGGATGATGTAGCGCTTCTCGCCGTCAACGTAGTGCAGCAGAGCGATACGGGCGGAACGGTTGGGGTCGTACTCGATGGTGGCCACCTTGGCCGGCACGCCATCCTTGTTCCGCTTGAAGTCGATGATGCGGTAGCGCTGCTTGTTGCCGCCGCCCTGGTGACGGGTGGTGATGCGACCGTAGCAGTTACGACCGGCCTTCTTCGGCTTCGGGGCCAGCAGAGACTTCTCCGGCTTGGACGTGGTGATCTCCGCAAAGTCGGAGACCGTCTGGAAACGTCGGCCGGGGCTCGTCGGCTTGTACTGTTTGATTCCCACAGTAACAACCTTTCTTGACTTCGGACCTCCCCCGCCGCCGGCTGGTAGGGCAACCTGCACCGGGATCCGTCCCTTACCTTGGATCTTCCGCTCGCGCGCCTCTCCGCACACCGGAAGCTCCCTTACCTGGTGGTCAGGCGATTGCCGGTCGGCTCCGATGGAGGCTCGAAGTCGCGACGCCGTCTAACCACGCGCCCGGGTGTATCCATCGCTGGCCACACAGACGCAAAGATGCATTATAGGCGTGGGGTATGACGCATTCAAGAAGTTTTTCGCCCGGCGGCGCTCCCCCACATTTCTGCCACATACGGGGAAGATAGGGAATAGCCGATGGCAGGCTCGCTTCAACTGGGAGATGCAAAACGGAGGCCCTCCCCCTTTGGTACGAACTTGCCAAGAGTTTACGTGCACAGAGAAGCGCCCCTCGGAGCAGATGAGGCTGCGATCCGAAGGGCGCTTAAAAGGAAATGAAGGCGCGGTGGGGAGGGGGATCAGCGCGCCTTTCCGGAGTTAGTCCTGCTTCACGAAACCGCGCTCGGTGGCGGCGTCGCGCAGCTTCTGCCAGATGGTCAGATGGTCGATCTCCAGCTGGTTGCAGTGGGCCGTGCAATTGCCGCACATAGTGCAATCCCACAGACCGCCCTGCACCGCCTCAACGATACGGTCGGCCTGATCATAGGGATCGAAGTGGCGGAAGGCCACGGCCAGCATATGCGAGGGGCCGATGTATTCGGGGCTCATGGCTCGAGCCGGGCAGCCGGCAGTGCACACTTGGCAGCGGGCGCAGTAGTTGATGCCGAACAGCTCGTCGGCGTCGTCCATGTTGTAGGTCTGAATGTCCTCCTCGGTTAGAGGGGCCACGCGCACGCGCTTGTAGGTCTCGGCGATGCGGGCCTGCACCTGGCTCTTGTCCACGACCAGGTCCTTCACCACCGGCACGCCGGCGAGCGGCTCTACAGTATGGGCGCCGTCGGTCAGGGGCTCCACGCACGCGAGCACCGGCTCTCCGTCGAGCATCATCGCGCAGCGACCGCACATGCGTCCGCGGCAAGAGAAGTCGAAGGCCAGAGGCTCCTCGTTCTCGTGAATGTACACGAGTGCCTGCAACAGGGTCATGTACTCGTCGTCGTGGGGAACCTCGTAGGTGGCCTCATAGGGCGCGTTGTCCTTGGAGGGGTCATAGCGCTTAACAGTAATCTTCATTGTCTATCTCCTCGGAATCAAGAGCTCTCATCGACTAGTAGGCGATCTTCTCGTAAGACAGGCTGCCGTCCTCGGCGCGGGTATAGGCCAGGGCGCACTTCCAGTTCGCGTCGTCGGGCTCGGGGTAGTCCGGACGGATGAACGCATCACGGCTCTCCTCGCGCGCAAGCGATGCCTCCACAGTCAGGCGCGCGATGTCGAGGAGATTCACCACTTCGATGGCGTCCTTCCAGTCGGCGTTCTGAACGAGGCTGTCGTCGGCGCATGCCATACGGGGAAGATCCTCGGCCATGATGCGATCGAGCTCTGCCTTGGCCGTCTCCAGAACATCGGTGGGCCGCACGGGGCGGCCGGCCTCGGCGCAAGCGTGCTGGATGTTGCGGCGTACCGTGATGGGGCGCAGCGGGTCGTCCACGGTGCGCGTCCGCAGATCCTCGAGGCGAGCGATCTCGGCCGCCACCCCCTCGTAGGTCACGGAGGCGGGCTCTTCGTAGGTCGCCAGATACTCGAGCGCCTTCTTCATAGCGTAGCGCCCCATTCGGCGATTGGTGATGTTCATCATGCCGCCCTCGCTGCCAGCGTTAGCGCGAACGCAGAATAGGCCCTCGGCGTCGACGCACATGGCATTGTCGTCGGTAATGGGCTCGCCGCCATGCTCGTACATCTCCGGCACCACCTCGGTCGGCTGGGCGGTGAAGTCATAGCCGAATTTCTCCTTCAGCAGCTGGGCGTTGCGCTGGTACATCCAGCGCATGGTAGCAAGGGACTCCTCTTTGCAGTCCAGATACACACCACCTCTCTCACTGCCCTTGCCGGCACGTACCACCACGTCGACCGCCTGCATGACACCCGACTGGGTGGCAAGGTACTCTTTCTCGGCAATCTCGGGGTAATCCTTGAGGTACGTTCCCTCGGAGTCCACGAGGTCGCCCGAATGCACGCTGTCGGCACCGACCATGGAGCCTTCGGAAGCCGCGAAGCTGCGCGGGAAGGCGCCCATCATGTCGTAGCTGCCGAACTCGGCGTTGGCGATCTTGCCGCCGTGGCGCAAAAGGGCCATTTCCACGTCGGCCGTGTTGTCGCACACGTTGTTCGTGGTGGGCGAGGTGGAGTTCCAGCCGTAGAACTGCGTACAGCCGCCCGTGGCCGTCAGCGTCACCTTGGCGCGGTAGACGCGATACTCACCAGTGGGAATATGAAGGCCCACCGCGCCCAGGCAGCGGCCGCCCTCGATAATGAGGTCGGTGATCATGGTGCGATCATGCACCGTGATGTAGTCCTTGGCACGGAAGTGGTCGGACCAATGGCGCGTCATCGAGTGCTCGAAGCCACGCGTCGTCGGAAAGTCATAGATGTAGAAGGGCGTACCGTCCTCGTTGCGCGCCGAGAGGATCTCGCCCCAGTTGGCGCAGACCACGTCAGGGTTCAGCTCGACCTCGTTCTGAACGCCAGTCTTGCGGTAGAGGCTCTCGTTGCGAATCTTGGTGGCAACGGGCACCTCCTCTTCGGTTTCATAGAAGGCCCCGGGTACCCACGTGTTCATGATGTCGAAGTTCATACCGAACGCGCCGCCGAAGCCGTAGGGAGCTTTGTCGATCACCAGCATGTTCTGACCGGCCTTACATGCCTCCTGCATCGCAAAGCTGGCGCCATAGCCTGCACCGATGACAAGAATGTCGGTGTCGAACACCGCGTAAGGCACCGCCGCGTCCACCGTCTCGTTCTCGCCGCCGGTAGCCGCCATGTCGGTCTGGCTCTGAGGCGCACAACCGGCGAGCATGCCACCGGTAAGGGCCGCAGCGCCGGCGGTCAGGCCGCCCAGCTTGAAGAACGAACGTCGATCGATGCTGCGCATCTCCTTCTCTCCTTGCGTCTTCCCCATCCCTTTTTCTCCTTTCAAGTCGGGATCAGACAGACGGAAAGACTACACAGACCGCCAAAGGGCGGCAAAGGTTGCATCAATGGATCAATTGTTGACGCCATCGTGCACGATGGCGTCCATAGCGACCATTGCGCATTTGGAATATCTTTCCAAAGGGAGGGCAGCGAGCGTAAGATGGGCGCAACCCGAAGACAGGAGGGGTCTTAATGGGTACATCGTTAAATTCGTGGGAGCTGGCCACCGAGACCGCGCTCATATTCGATCAATGGATGAGAGCTATCGCCGCGTCGTTGCGCGATGAAGGCGCCGGAAGCATCAACCAGTTCTGGATACTGCTCCTCGCCAGCGAGCGCCCCCGAATACCCGTGGGCGCTGCCGCCGATGTGCTGGAGCTGAACTACACCACTACCGCCGAATGCGCTGCCCAGCTGGCGCAAGCGGGCACCATCGCGAAAACGACCTCGGAGGACGATGGCCGCCGCAGCCTCATCTCTCTCACCGCGACAGGCACGCAGCGCATAGCGGCATTCGATCAGAGCCTCATGGGCATAGCCAAAATAGCGCTGGATCCTCTTGAGGGCGAGGGACGCATTCGGGCCATGCACCTGCTCTTCAGCGCCTGCAAGCGCCGCGACAAGAAACGAATGATGGGCAACCTCGTGCGCGGCGATAGCACGTTCATTATGACCTGCCAACAGATATCCATCGAATTCGGGCGGCTGTGCAAACGTCAAGGCGTCAGCTCGATTCAGGCTCATGCCCTCGTGCATGTCGCGCAGCGGGAGTCGATTTCCGCCAAGGAGCTGCGAGGGCACTTGTGCCTCGACGCACCGACGCTCTCACGCACCCTGACCGCCCTTGCCGATCGCGGCCTCATCTCGCGCCAAGCCGGAGCGAGCAGACGCGAGGTGGAGGCAACACCCACGGCCATCGGCCTGCAATACGCCTCCCTCATTGCAGAAGAGACCGATGCGCTGCTCGCCAACCTGTTCGGCGACGACTACGGCAGCCCGGCGCACCTCCAGACCGTGGCCGCCCTGCGCACGTCGCTGGAGGCACGCACGGGGCAGTCTGCCTAGCGGCCTTTGAGGATGCCGCCTTTGCGGCCGTTGGCCTTCGGAGGCCTGCCGGAGCGCTGCGCTGTAGGGTGGGTGCGGTCGGGTCTGCGGGCGGGACGGCCGCGGTCGGGCCTGCAGGCAGCGCGATAAGTGTCGTCTCGGCAAGAAAATGCGCTCCGGCGGTTGACTGAGCGGCGCCGTTGCTGATAAAGTTAGCGGCGTGAAGAGACTTGGCGACGGTACGTCCGGCCAAGTTCGCAGAGGCCGCCGCAAGGCGGTCTCTTGCGTTTCGGAGGGAGTATGATGGACAAGCCGTTTCGTACCATTGAGGAGCAGATCGCCATTCTCAACTCGCGTGGCGTCGCCACCGACAAGTCAACGCCGGAAGTGCTCGCCCGCGAGGGATATTACTCGGTAGTCAACGGCTACAAAGATCTCTACCTCGATCCTGCGGCGACCAAAGCCGCCGGCGAAGATGTGTTTCGCAAAGGTACAACCTTCCAAGACATCTGTCGGCTCTTTCGATTCGATCGAGCGTTGCGCCAAACATTCTTCAGATACTTTGCCATCGCCGAGGCATCTCTCAAATCCCTTTGCGCCTATCACTTTGCGGAAGCGCACCAAGACGAGCCCGAGCCTTACCTTAACGCCACGAACTACGATGAATGCCAGCGCACCTATGTCGATTGGCTCATCAGCGATTTCGAGTCAGCACTTGCGAGAAACCCCCGCAAAAAACCGCAGCCCAAAGCCTATCTGGAGCATTATCTGAAAAACCACGATGAGGTGCCCCTCTGGGTATTGCTGCGCTATATGACCCTCGGGCAAACATTCAAGTTCTACTGCTACCAAACCGAGTCTATGCGCAATAAGATCGCCAGAGGCTTCGCCGTTCTCTACGAGCTGTCCTACGGAGAGAAAATCAACGTCTCACCGCGCAGATTGACGCAAGCCTATGACCACATAAAAGACTTCCGCAATATCTGCGCCCACGAAGAACGCTTGTATTGCGCGCGAGTATCACCGGGACACGACATCTCCGTCGTCGATGCGCTGTCCGACCTTCAACTCGTGCTGCCGAAAGATGAGGCGGCGCAGCTCACAAACGACATACTCGATCTTCTCGCCAGTATCGGAGAGGACATGGGGGAAGCAGATTTTTCCAGGCTCGTAACGAGTATGGGAGCCGAACACCTCCCTGGGCTGAAAGAGCGCCGAAATGTTCCGCGCACGTCGCTTGAGGCTCGCGTGGCGCAACCTGCCTAGCGGCCCTTGCGGATGCCGCCCTTGCGGCCGTTGGCCTTCGGGGGCTTGCCGGCCCGCTGGGCCTTCGGGGCGGGACGGCCCTTCGCGGGCTTGAAGGCGCCTGCTTTGCCGGCGCCCTTGCCGGCCTTCGGGCCGCGGGCGCCCGATTCGGCTCTGCCGCTCTTGCCCGGCGCACCGCCCTTCCCCGCTTCCGACCGGCCGCCCTTCGCCGCCTTTGCGGGCGCGCCGCCCTTCCCCCTGCGCGAAGCGCTCGCGTCCTCGTCGCGCTTCTTGGGACGGATGGGCCGGATGAGGCACTTCTCGTCCCAGCCGATGAGGTCTTGGCGGCCGGCCTTCACCAGCGCCTCGCGCACCAGGTCGTAGTTCGCGGGGTTGCGGTACTGGATGAGCGCGCGCTGCATGGCCTTCTCGCGGGCGGATTTCGGCACGTAGATGGGCTCCATGGTACGCGGGTCCAGCCCCGTGTAGTACATGCACGTGGAGATGGTGGAGGGCGTGGGGTAGAAGTCCTGCACCTGCTCGGGGTTGAAGCCCATGTCGCGCACGTACTCCGCCAGCTCGACGGCCTCGGCAAGCGTGCTGCCCGGGTGCGAGCTCATGAGGTAGGGCACCACGAACTGGTCCTTCCCCGCCGCACGGTTGGCCTCGTCGAAGGCCTCGCAGAAGGCGTCGTAGACCGCCCGCGGCGGCTTGCCCATGGCGGCAAGCACCCTATCGGACACGTGCTCGGGGGCCACGCGCAGCTGGCCGGACACGTGGTGGGCAGCCAGCTCGTGCAAAAAGGTGCGCTCGGGATCGGGATCGGCCATCACGTAGTCGAAGCGGATGCCGCTGCGCACGAACACCTTCTTCACCCCGGGCAGCCGACGCAGCTTGCGCAGCAGACCCGTGTAGTCGCGGTGGTCGGCCTTCAAGGCCGGACAGGGCTTCGCGCCCAGGCAGCGGCGGTCGACGCAGGCGCCGCGGGTGCGCTGCTTGGCGCAGGCCGGCCCGCGGAAGTTCGCCGTGGGACCGCCCACATCGTGGATGTAGCCCTTGAAGTCGGCGTCCTCGGTCATGGCGCGGGCCTCTTCCAGAAGCGACTCGTGGGAGCGGCCCGTGACGATGCGGCCCTGATGGAAGGTGAGCGCGCAGAAGGCGCACTCACCGAAGCAGCCGCGGCAGGAGGTGAGCGAGAACTTCACCTCGGCAAGGGCCGGCACGCCCCCGGCCGCGTCGTAGGAGGGGTGCCACGTGCGCGCGTAGGGCAGCCGGTAGACGGCGTCCATCTCGTTTTGCGTGAGGGGCGCGGCAGGCGGGTTCTGCACCACGTACACGCCATGGGGGTAGGCCTCCACCAGGCGACTGCCCGTGACCGGATCGCTCTCGCAGTACTGGGCGGCGAAGCTTGTCGCGAAGGCGCGCTTGCTGGCGGACACCTCCTCCCAGCTCGGCAGCATCTGGTAGTCCACCACGTGCTCAAGGGAGCGGGTGCGAAACACCGTGCCGTCGATGAAGGTGAGATCCTCCACCGCAAGGCCGGCGGCAAGCGCGTCGGCGATCTCCACGATGGAGCGCTCCCCCATGCCGTAGGAGATGAGGTCGGCCCCCGAGTCCATCAGGATGGAGCGCTTGAGCGAGTCGGACCAGTAGTCGTAGTGGGCGAGCCGCCGCAGGCTCGCCTCAATGCCACCCAGGATGATGGGGGTCTTCTTGAAGGTACGGCGGATGAGGTTGGAATACACCACCGCCGCATGGTTGGGGCGCCGCCCGCCCTCGCCGCCGGGGGTGTAGGCGTCGTCGTGGCGGCGCTTCTTGTTCACCGTGTAGTGGTTCACCATGGAGTCCATGTTGCCCGCCGACACGAGAAACCCGAGGCGTGGCTCGCCGAACACGGCGATGCTCTCAGGGTCGTTCCAATCGGGCTGGGCGATGAAGCCCACCTTGTAGCCGTGGGACTCCAGCATCCGCGTGATGATGGCGCTCCCAAACGAGGGATGATCCACATAGGCGTCGCCCGACACGTAGACGAAGTCGAGCTGATCCCAACCGCGCTCATCGGCCTCGGCGCGGGTCGTGGGCAGAAACGCCGAGGCGGGCACGGACTCGTGCGATGCCCGCGCAGCGCCCTTCGCGGACGACGGGGATTTCGGTCGCTTCGGCGCGGTTTTCTTCGACACGGCTACCTTCTTCATAGAAAGGGGCGGGGAAACCTCCCCGCCCTGGCGAATCTTCTGGCACGCAGCCGCCGAAGCGGCCGCGGCGGCTAGTTCTCGTCGGCCCTCGCATCCTCGGCCGGCTTCTCGGCCTCGGCTGCGGAGGCCTCGGAAGCGGGCGCGGCGGCGGGGGCCTCGACCACGGTGATCTTGGCGTTGGCGGCCACGAAGCGGGCGGCCTTCAGGCGCTCGGCGGTCTCGCGCAGGGCGAAGCCGCGACCCGAGGCCTCCAAATCCTCGCGCATGGCCTTGGGGTTGCCCTGGGGGTTCATGCCGTAGCAGGCGTCCTCCAGATCCTTGTCGGTGAGCGTCATGCGCTCGTGGCGGTACACCGCGTCCAGGCAGAAGCCCTGCACGAGCACCTCGCGGGTCTGCATCATGAGCATCATGCCGAACTGCTGCTCGCCGCCGTTGCCCTCCACGAACTGCTCCCAGGTCATGCCGGCCTGCTGCAGTTCCATGCGCAGGTTGTTCATGAGGTGGTCGCGGGTGGCCTCGTAGATCTCGTCGGCGATGCGGCCCTCGAAGCGGCGCGTGAGGGCGCCCACGGCCATCTGCTGCACGTAGCCCTCGTAGTTCTCGCGCTGCTGGGCCTCGAAGACGCGGCGCATGTCGGCCACGAGGGCCTCCTTGCTCGCGAACATGGGCATGTTCGCCTTCACCCACGCGTCGTCGATGATCGGCACGACTTCCTTCTGCACCTCCTTCACCGTCACGGTGCAGGAGATGGGCTTGTTCACCACCTCCCCGCTCTCGGTGCCGAGCGGCGCTTCGAAGGTGAACTCCTTGGTCTGGCCCGGCTCCATGCCGAGCAGCTCCTCGTCGAAGCCGGCGGGCATGTAGCCGCGACCCATGATATAGGTGCGGTCCTCGCAGGTGAGTGCCTTGATCTCCTCGCCGTCGTCGAAGCACTTCATGGCGATGGAGCAGGCATCCCCAGCCGTAAGCGGCTTCGCGTCGGTGGCCACGTAGGTCACCGAGTTCTTCGCGATCTCCTCCAGCTGCTGGTTGATGGGGCTCTCGTCGAAGACGAAGGGCGCCACGGTGATCTCCACCGGCTCGTAGCTCGTGAGCTCGTAGGTGGGCTTCACGGTAACATTCAAGGCGAACGAGAACTTCTTGCCTCGCTCGAACTTCACGCTCGGCGTCGCCTTCGGCGGGAAAGCCGGCACGAGGTTGCGGCGATCGAGGGCGCGGGGCACGAGCACCTCGATGGCATTCATCTCGACGATCTTGTCCAGATCGGCAATGCCCAGCTGCTCCTGGCAGAGCTGCTCGATGGACTTGCCCGGCTCGGGGCGCACGCCCATGGACAGCGCGAAGGCCTCGCCGGCCTCCTTCAGGGCGTTGTTCACCTCGATGGCCGTCGCCTCGCATTCCAGCTTGATGACGCCGTCAGCCAGCTTCTTCTCGGTAACTCTCATAGGTTCGGTGCTCCTCCTTCACGGGCGGGGCCGCCTTATGCGGGCCCTCAAAGGTTTGGGCGCTATGGTAGCACAGGCACCCCCGCCCCGACGCGCGCAGCGGGAAGCCCACAAATAAGCAGCGCGCGGAAGACGAGCGCGCCGCGCGGCGTTTTGGCCGAAGGGCGGCACGGTCGGCGGCGAGGTTTTACCCGTCTGCAACAGATCGCATGCGCAAAGGGGTATGATGATGCGATCGCTGAGAATTGCAGGAGGTTCGCCCGTGCCCCATAACCGCCAGAAGAAGATCGCGCTCGTGAACGACTACACGGGATTCGGACGCTGCTCGGTGGCCGTGCAGCTGCCGATCATCTCGCATCTGGGCGTGCAGTGCTGCCCGCTGCCCACGGCGGTGCTTTCCAACCACACCATGTTCGACAGCTTCAGCATCCAGGATTTCACCGCGCACATGGACGAGCACATCGCCGAATGGCGCAAGCTGGGCCTGCGGTTCGCGGGCATCTGCACGGGATTCCTCGGCTCGGCCGACCAGATCGCCATCGTCGACGGGTTCATCCGCGAGTTCGCGGGGGCCGACACCGCAGTGGTGGTCGACCCGGTGATGGGCGACTACGGGCGGCCCTACGCCACTTACACGCCGGATATGTGCGCGCGCATGGGCGAGCTGGTGGCTCGCGCTGATATCGTGACGCCGAACCTGACCGAGGCCTGCATCCTGCTGGACGAGCCCTATCGCGCCGACGCGAGCCTGGAGGAAGTGGCCGTCCTGGCCGAGCGGCTGAGCGAGGCCGGCCCCACTCGGGTGGTCATTACCGGCAATGTGCGCGACAGGCAGGTGGTGAACGTGGGGTTCCAGCGCGGCGAAGGTTCCTTTACCGTGGCCACGCCCCAGTGCGGCGGCGATCGCTCGGGCACCGGGGATGTGTTCGCGGCCATTATCGCCGCCGACGCGGTGAACGGCATTGCCTTCCGCGCCTCGGTGGAGCGGGCGGCGGCCTTCGTCGGGCGATGCATCGAGCGTTCGGCGGAGATGGGCATCCCTGTCACTGACGGGGTGGCCTTCGAGGAAGTTATTCGGGAACTGGACTAACCGCCGCCGGTGCGGGCGGGAAGCCCCGCGTCGGAGAAGAGAAGCCGAAGGAGGCACAAGACCCATGACACGCGCCATGACCCTGCTCTACGAGGTGTATGACGGCCTGTACGTGAACTTGACGAACCGCTGCTCGTGCCGCTGCACGTTCTGCCTGCGCAGCCAGGGCGAGAGCGTGTGCGGCTCCGACAGCCTGTGGCTTGAGCGCGAGCCCACTTTCGAGGAAGTGTGCGACGAGTTCGCGAAGTTCGACATGAGCCGCTACGACGAAGTGGTGTTCTGCGGCTTCGGCGAGCCCACCGAGGCCTGGGAGGTGCTGAAGCCCGTGGCTGCCTACGTGAAGGAGGCCTTCGGGCTGCCCGTGCGCGTGAACACCAACGGCCAGGGCTCGCTCATCTGCGGCCGCGACATCGCGCCGGAGTTCGCGGGGCTGGTGGACGCGGTGTCCATCTCGCTGAACACGCCGAATCCCGAGCGCTACGCCGAGCTCACGCGCAGCCGGTTCGGAGAGGCGGCCTTCCCCGCCATGCTCGATTTCGCCCGCGAAGTGAAGCGCTACGTGCCGAGCGTGACCATGACCACCGTGGAGACGACCCTGACCCCCGAGGAGGAGGACGCGTGCCGCGCCATCTGCGAGGACTTGGGCGTGAACTACCGCATCCGCCTGTGGGTGGAAGAGGGCAAGGTCACGAAATAGCCTCGACCCAGCGGCCGCCCCTACTCGTTGCTCTTCAGGCTCTCCACCATGTCGATGTGGGCGAGCTTCGGGCGCATGACGAGCATGACCACAGCGGTGAACACGAGCGTCAGCGCAAAGGCGACAGCGAAGCTCGCCGCATGGATGGTGCGCCCGAACATCACCTGGTCCACCTCGGCGGTCACCACCACGAAGCCCTCCAGCACCACGCCAAGGGCAAGCCCCAGAAGCGCCCCCAGAATGGCAAGCAGCACGATCTCGCGGAAGATGTAGGCGTTCACCTCCCGCGGCGTGAAGCCGAGCACCTTCAAGGTGGCGATCTCGCGGGCGCGCTCGGTGATGTTGATGTTCGTGAGGTTGTACAGCACGATGAAGGCGAGCGCCGCGGCGGCCACCACGAGCACCACCACGACCATGTCCACCGACTTCAGCATCTGGCGATAGGAGTCGATCACCTCGTCGTTGTAGGCCACCGTGTCCACCGCACCGGTGGCCCGCAGCGCCTCGGAGAGGGCCGCGCGCTCGGCGGCGTCATCGGTGGCACGGGCGTACACGGTCAGGTTCGCCGGCTCCTCGCCGAAGGTGCGCTGGTAGGTGGCCGGGGTCATGAAGGCGTAGTCGCCGATATAGTTCTCGATGACGCCGGCCACGGGCACCGCGTAGGTGGTGGCCGTGGCGTTGCCCAGATCGTCCTGCTCGGCGAAGGTGATGGCATCGCCCGGAGAAAGCCCCAGCTTCACCGCGAGCTTCTCGGTAACGACCGCCCCCTCGGTCGGCAGCGGCACCGTCTCGCCGCTTGCGCGCTCGCGGAAGTGCCACAGGTCCTGGAAAGTCGCGGCATCCTCGGGGGCCACGATGGTGGTCATGGCCTCGGCGCCGTCGGCGCCTTGGGCGATCATGGAGGCCTCCGTGGCGCGCACCGCCACGGGCAGCTGCGCCGTATCGGACAGGATGGCGTCGGCCGCCTCCCGCGCACCGCTGTCGGCATCGGCCTTCTCGCTCACCACCACGTTGTAGTCCACCAACTCGCCGTACTGCACGTCGATGATGTCGTTGATGGAGTTCTGCAGCCCCAAGCCCGTCAGCAGCAGCGCCGTGCAGCCGGCGATGCCGATCACGGTCATGATCAGGCGCCGCTTGTAGCGGAAGATATTGCGAAACGTCACCTTCCACGAGAAGGACAGCCGGCGCCACAGCGGCCCCACGTGCTCCAGCAGAATGCGCTTGCCCGCCTTGGGCGCCGGAGGCTGCATGAGGGCCGCGGGCGGCTCGCGCAGAGTGGCCGCCGCAGCCGCCCAGGTGGCCAGAAGCGTGATGCCCACGCCGAGGCCCGCGGCCGCGGCGGCAATGGGCCAGTCAATGGGCATGGCGCCCTGGGGCACGTAGTACACGATGGCGTAGGCGTCCATGATGACCCGGGGCAGCACTTGGGAGAGCGTGCCGATGCCGACGATGCTGCCCAGCCCCGCAGCAAGCGCCGCGTAGATGAGATACTTCGAGGTGATGCGCGCCCGGGAGTAGCCGAGGGCCTTGTAGGTGCCGATGAGCATGCGCTCCTCGTCCACCATGCGCGTCATGGTGGTGAGCGCCACGAGCGCAGCCACGAGGAAGAAAATGAAGGGGAAGAACGAGGCGATGGCGTCAATGCGCTCGGAATCGTTCTCGAAGCTGACGAGGCCCACGTTCTTCGAACGATCCATGACAAGCCAGTCGGGCGGCTCGATGTTGTCGATATCCTTCTGGGCATCGGCGAGCTCCCGCTCGGCTTTGTCGAGCTCTTCGTTGGCGCGGGCGGCCTCCTTGTCGTACTCGGCCTTGCCCTTGTCGTATTCCGCTTGAGCCTCGGCGAGCTTTGCCTCGTTTTCCTTGTAGGCCGCCTTGCCCTCCTCCAAGCGCTTCTTGCCCTCGCGCACATCCACCTGGGCCTGGTCGAGCTTCTTCTGGGCCGCCGCCATCTGGGCTTCGGCCTTTTTGCGCTCGGCGGACACCTGGGCTTTGCTCTCGTCTAGCGTGACCCGCGCCTGCTCCACCTCCCCAATCGACTTCTCGAGCTCTGCCTTCTGGGCCTCAAGCTGGGTCTTCTGCTCCTCGGGAAGATCGGGGGCCGAAAGGGCGGCCGTCACTTGGGCCAGCGACTTTCTCAGAGTGGGCAGAGCCGCCTCCGCCTCCGCAAGATTCGCCTCATTGGTCGCAATGGCGTCCTCGGCTTCCTTGAACTGCGCCTCGGCGTCTTTGCGGCGGGTGTCCAGCTCGGCAGCGCCCTTGGTGTATTCCTTCTCGCCGTCCTTGATCTTCTTCTCGCTGGATTCCAGGGTGGATGCCGCCGACTTCAGCTTGCGCCGGCCCTCGTCCAACTCTTCTTTCGCATCGTCCAGCTGCGCCCGCGCGTCGGCCAGCTCCTTTTGAGCCTTCGCCTCCTCGTCCTCGTATTCCGCACGAGCCTCATCCAGCTCCTCCTGCGCCTCGGCTTTCAGGCCGTCCACCCGAGCCTGCTCGCGCTCGGGAGCAATGGCCTCGATGGCGGATGCCGCCTCGGCCACGCGCGCGTCGTAGGCTGCGCTGTCGGCCGGCAGAGCCGCCGCGCCGTCCACGGCCACGTAGGCTTCCACAAAGGGCATGTCGACATTGAAGTCCCCCGGCAACACGTACATGAATTGCTCGACCGTGCCCGAGCCGATGGTGGACGTGCCCATGGCCGTGGAACTGACGTACAGCGGGGAATGGGCGAAGCCGACCACCGTGAACTCGGTGCGGGCCAGGGTGTCCTCCACCTCCCCCACCGACGGGTCCACCGTCACCGTATCGCCGAGCGCCGTCGGACCGCTCATAACGCGATCGCTGAAAATGATGCACTCGCCGGGAGCGGTCGGCCATCGGCCCTCGGTCAACAGGAGCCGGTTCAGGTAATCGGGATCGTCGGAGGCCACGGTAGCGGCATCCGCCTGCACGCTCTGCGAAGCAGCAGCCGGCAGCGAGTGCACGCGCACGACGTACTGCTCGTCGTTCAGCGTGGCCAGCACATCGGCCGAGTAGGCCCCCTCCACCGCGGCCACGCCCTCAACCTGGCGCAGAGCCTCGATGTCGTCGTCGGTAAGCCCCAGGGTGGACACTACGCGAACGTCCATGAGTGCCGTGCCGTCGTAGTAGGCATCGGCCGCCAGCCTCATGTCGGGGGCGGTCATGCGCAGGCCGGCATAGAAGCCCGTGCCGAGCGCCACGATGGCCGCGATGGCGACGAAACGTCCGAGCGAATGGCGAATGGAGCGCACGATGTCCTTGCTGAAAGCCCTCACAGGATCACCGCCCAGCGCACTGTGCGGCACGACGAGAGCGCACCGGCCCCTACCATTCCAGCACCTCGGCGGACTGGGGCGCCGGGTTTACCTCCACTGCGGCCACGGAGCCCTCACGCACGTGGATGACCCGGTTCGCGATGGCCGTGAAAGCGCTGTTGTGGGTGACGACCACCACCGTGCGACCCGTCTCGCGGCAGGTGTCCTGCAAAAGCTTCAAAATGGCCTTGCCCGTCTCGTAGTCGAGCGCACCGGTGGGCTCGTCGCACAGCAGCAGCTTGGGATTCTTCGCCAGGGCGCGCGCGATGGCCACGCGCTGCTGCTCGCCGCCGGAGAGCTGCCCGGGGAAGTTGCGCGCCCGATCGGCGAGCCCGACGGCAGCCAGCACCTCGTCGGCCGGCAGCGGATCGCGGCAGATCTGGCTTGCCAGCTCCACGTTCTCCCGCGCCGTCAGGTTCTGCACCAAGTTGTAGAACTGGAAGACGAAGCCGATGTCGTAACGACGGTAGCGCGTAAGCTGCTTCTTGTTGTAGGCGCTCACCTGGTTCCCGTCGAGTACGATGGTGCCCGAGGTGGCCGTGTCCATGCCGCCGAGCATGTTCAGAAGCGTCGTCTTGCCCGCACCGGACGGCCCCACGATCACCACGAACTCGCCCTGCTCGATGTCGAAGGACATGTCGCGCACGGCGGCCACGGGCACCTCACCCATCTGGTAGATCTTGCTCACATCACGAAACTCGACAAACGCCATGCCAACCTCGCCTCACTGCGCGCCGCGCACCTTTGCTGCGGCAATCTTCTATCGCATCTTACGATACACGAGAAGGCCCGCGCCCGAAAGCGAGTGCGGGCAAATCAACAGAAGCGATGCACGAGAGGGCGATGCGGTCAGGTGCCGGAAGGACGGCGGCCGAGACGCGAGCGGGGCGGAAGGCGAAGACGCTTTACTCGGAGCGGCCATCCTCACGAATGAGGGCCGCCAGCTCGTCGGCGGAGTGCACGTTCGCCTTCGTGTAGATGGCGTGCACGTGCGACCGGACCGTCGCCACCGACACCACGAGCGTCTCGCTGATCTCCTTCGGACGGCGCCCCTCGGCCAGAAGACGCAGCACCTGGGCCTCGCGCTCGGTGAGCCCGCAGTCGGCCGCCAGGGCATCGCAGCGCTCGGTGCGGCGGCGCTCGAAGCGGCCCCGCGGATCCTCGTGAGGCAGAAGCCCCCAGACTGTCTTGGCGTAGCGCTCCGAGTTCATGTTGAACGTCACCAGGCACAGCAGCGCGAACACCACCGTACCCACCACGCTGAACGCCGCCGCGTCGAGCACGACGGCGTCGTGCACCACCGAGCCGACGACGTTGCCGACGAGAAATCCGACCGAGCGGATGAGGAAGGCGCGGCCGAACACCTGGAAGGGCGCCGCATGGATCGCCTGGCATACGGCATAGCACGCCGTGGCCAGCAGCGCGTCGAAGTAGTAGAGCGCGCAGGCCTGCATGACGAGGGCCGGCAGAAACTCTGTGGAGGCCGTCAAGGGCCCGAGCAGGGCGGCCACCGTCACCACGGGAAAAACGAAGCGGTAGAAGCACGTCCAGATGCGCGAGACGTTCCGGGCACGGCCGGCGGGCATCGTGACGGCGAACAGCCCGAGTGCCAGGACGGCGCCGATGAGAAACGAGCTGACCCGGGCTACCACCCCGAGCGGAATCGCCAGCGGCACCACATGGAGGAACCCGAACACGCTGCCGTACACCCCCACGATGAGGAAGAGCCTCGCGCAGAGCGGGATCTTGCGCCTTGGCCGAGCCGACGGGACGCCCCGTTGCAGAGGAGACATCGCCCGACCGGCCTCGCCCTTCCCGCGGGCAGCACCCGCCGAGGCCGAACCGCCGGGGCCGCCCTCCCCCTCCTCGGGGGCATCGACTTGCGATCGTATGGGCAGGTACGACGTCTCGTTCCAAGCCGCTACCAAGCATGACGAGGGCGCAAGGGCCCTGAGCGTGCACAGCAGGGCGGTCCCCACCAATGCCAGATGCAGCAACTCGGAGACGAAGAGGGGCGCATTGGTCTCCAGAACGCTGAACAGCCCTTGCACGACCAGCGTGGTTCCGCCGATGACCGCCACCGCCGAAAGCACGAACTGGCGCGGGGTCAGCGTCGCCGCCGCCTGGCTGGCCGCGATGAAGAACATCGCCCCCGAAGCCGCCCCCAGAAACTGCACGACCACAACGGCAAAGACCGGGCCTGTCCCCTCCATCAACCAGTAGAAGGCAAGCACGTCCACGAACTGCACCGCGAAGAAGGCGACCCAGGTCGGCACATCCCGCACGCGCCGAGCGAACCAGCTGGCGTTAATCTGGGTAATGGCGTAGCCGAACACCAAGCCGAGCGAATGGGCGTCGCACGAATAGGCCCGTATGTTCACCGCCCGGCCGCCGACCATGGCGTAATCGAGCGACCAGCTCGCCGATTCGTGCAGCAGCATAGCCGACGACACCAGCGCCACCACCGCTGCCAGTGTCCAACCCAAACCGACGGGCAGATCGGCCCGATTCCACATCTTCGACGCCCCCGCATCGCCCGTCGGCATACCCCGATCCCCAACTTCCACCTGCACCCTCTCCTTCAAGCGCTCATTCCTCCTATTCATCCGATTGCATCATATCACCTGGCATTTCATGGAAATCAACAAGAGTTGTTGAGATGAGCGCAAAAGCTCAACAACCCTTACTGATTTCAAGAGGCTTTCCCGAATTTAGGGTGAAGTACGGTTCGGAACGCGGCTTCCCGCAGGCAGAAAGAGCGGTTCCGGGCAAGAGTAGTTGGAGAAGAAAGGAAAGGAGAGGAAGATGGGGAAGAGGGAAACCATGCGGTTCTCGAAGCTGGCCGTGGGGCTGGCAGTCGTGGCCGCTGTGCTCGCCATCGCGCTCGCGCTCTGGGGGTGCGCCCCCAAGGCAACGCTGCCCGACACCAGCAGCGCGGAGGGAGGTGCTACCGAGGAGGTCGCGTCGATGTACCCCGACTTCACCGAGAAGTCGTCGGGCAACTTCAACGACACCTTCACCACCACCGACATGCTGAATGCGGGCAACCGCGGCTGCATGTCGTGCCATGAGGACCTATGGGATGTCATGAACATGAAGGATGGCTACAAGCACATCCTGACCCATGTGGGCTACGACAAGGCAATTACCTATCAGGACTGCGAGCCCTGCCACCGCGGCCATACGGCGCTCACCGGTCCGTACCTGGGCGACCTCATTCATGCGAGCCACTACGGCAGCGCCACCTTCGTGGAGGCCAACGGCAACTGCTGGAGCTGCCACGCGATGAACTCCGCCGGCAACCAGGGCGACTACCAGCTGGTGTTGTGGGACGACATCTACGATGACCCGGCCCTCGGCGGCTATCCCAATATCGACGGCAACGAGATGGAGCAGGACTGGGTCGACTCCCGCGGCTTCTTCGGCGGCTTCATGAACGGCATGACCCAGGACAGCGCGCCGACCGTCGACGTGAAGCTCGACCAGGCCGTGACCGATCACGACGACGTGTTCATCGTGAACAACTGGGGCCCCGAGGTGACCGAGAAGAACGGCGAGCCCTTCAGCTTCGAGGCCGTCTGCAGCGACGAGAACACCCTCACGCTCACCGGTGTGAAGAATCCCCGTTCGTTCACCAAGGCCGAGCTTGAGGCCATGCCCCAGACCGAGTTCACCATGGCGCTCGCCTGCGCCACCAACGGCCGCGGCGGCTCGCTCGTGTCGAACATCCCGATGTCCGGCGTGTCGGTGGCCTATCTCATCGAGCAGTGCGGCGGCCTGGCCGACGGCGTGAACGCCGTGAACGCCACCGGCGCCGATGGCTGGAAGGCTTTCCCGCCCATGAACTTGGAGGCGAGCACCTACACCGAGAACGCCTATGTCGCCCTGAAGTACTACGGCGAGGATCTCTCCGACGACGACGGCGCGCCCATGACGCTCGTGTCGCTCGGCAACCCGGGCGCCCGCCAGGTGAAGCACATCCAGTCCATCGACTTCACCCAGGACGAGAGCTACTTCGAGGGCCCCATGATGGCCGAATCCGATGAGCCCTCCCCAAGCTACCCCATCAACGGCATGTGGTTCCAGGAGGACGGCATCACCGCCAAGGTGGGCGAGACCGTCACCCTGACCGGCGCCGTGTACAGCTGGAACCGCGTCGTGGGCGACCTGGCCAGCGTGAACTTCAGCTTCGACATGGGCAAGACCTGGACCGACGTGCAGATCGCCGACCAGATCACCGACTTCGATCCGTTCCAGTGGGTGACCTACTCCCTGAACTGGACCCCCACCAAGGCCGGCAAGTACCAGGTGAAGCTGCAGGCCACCGACGTGAACGGCACCCAGATCAAGAAGCCCGTCACCCTGTTCGTGAACGTTGAAGAGTAGAGAGGCCGGTGAGATCATGAAATCCCAGACCCTGAAGACCATCGGGGGCGCGCTTTCCGCCGTCGCCCTCATTTCCGGCGGCGCGACCGTGGCCGTGGCCACCCCGGCGGACGCCGCCAACGTGCCCGCGACCGCCATCGAGGCCGCATCTGAGGTCGGCACCGGCGATGTGGTGAAGGCCAGTGCCGTTGAGGGCACCTTCTCGTTCGACCAGGCCGCCACGACCAGCAACGAGACCTTCTCGAGCATGTTCGCCAAGGCCGCCGCGGTTCTCTGCAACGGGCTTCCCGTGTACGAGGCGCAGGCCGCCCAGGCCGCTATCGAGGTCAACGGTGTCGACGGCAGCTCGTTTACGGCCACCGTGGACGAGATGGCCGAGGCGAACGGCGCCGAGAGCTACACCATGGCATGCGCCTGCTCCACGAACACCCCGGGCGGCGGCGCCATCGCCAACGCCGAGGTGGAGGGGGTCAGCCTCGCCACCATCATGAAGATGATGGCCGCCTAGCCGCTCCCGGAAGAGCCGCTCGCTCCTCCCCTCCCATATGAGCGGCAATTCCGAGCGCCAAGCCCCCGAGGAAATCCTCGGGGGCTTTTTCACGCGCCCGCGCAACACCACGGTACCGCACGTCGGCCTGCGCGTTCTGCGGAACGCCGGCATGAGGCGCAAAATACGATTTCCCGCATGAAAAAGCGGCTCGCTCCGATGGGAACGAGCCGCTTGCCGAGGTTACTTCGTCTTGGCTTTTTTAACACTCGACCACTTTGAGCAATATTTTTTACCGTCGATCTTGTGGTAGGTTCGAATCTTCACATAGTAGGTTTTCTTCGCCTTCAACTTCTTCACCGTAAGGGAAGTGGTTTTGGCTTTTTTGACCGCCTTCTTCACCGTAGTCTTCTTGGTGAACTTCTTCGACGTGGAGCACCAAATCTCGTAGCCCGTCACGTTCTTCGTCTGCTTCTTCCACTTGACCTTGAGAGACTTCTTCGCGCCCTTGACCGAGGCGAGCCTCGTCGCCGGCGGCTTAACGGCCTTGACGGTCACTTTGACCCTCGTCTGCAGCCCATTGGCCTTCACCGTCAGCGTAGCCGTGCCAGCCTTTTTGCCGACCACGGTGTTCCCGCTGATAGCGGCCACCGACGAATTGCTGCTCGTCCACACGGGGCTAGAAGCCCTCAGCGTCAGTGGGCTCGACGGCCAGCGGTCCCGCACGGTGAGGGACAAGTTCACCAAAGGCAATGCAACCGATTTCCCCGCCGTCACCGTCAGAGACGCCTTGGCGGGCTTGAGGGCTTTCTGGGAGATCATCGCATCGTCGATCGCGACAGGCACCGTGCGAGCACCATCAGCGACGGCTGTAGCAGGCGCCCCGGTGTTTGGGGAGCCGAAGTTTTGCACCCAATAGTGGACGCCGTTGAAAGTCACGTGCCCAATGCCAACCGCGGTAAAACCGCTGTTGAGCATATTGCGACGATGGCCCTGGCCCGCATAACCGTAGTTGTCCTCGCGCCAACTTGTAAAAGCGCTCGCAGCCGTTGTCTGCCCAGCAGCGATGTTCTCGCCCATTGCGTAAAGAGGGAGGGAGGAGAGCGCATCGAAGCAGCTGCCGCCGTTCGGCCGCGTATGAGAGAAGCTCACGGCGATCTCAGCCGCACGCAGCATAGCAGCCTGCTCGAGCGCGTAGTCGTAGGTCAGCTTCCCCAAGTTCGCGCACGTCGTCTTCGTGGCATTGTCCTGATTCCAGTACCACGCATCGCTGCCTGTTCGGAACCCGTTGATCATATCGATCATTTTGCGGGCCTCGGTCTGGCCGTAGGTGACAGGAACCTGGTAATCCGCTGTCGCGGCTTCGGCCGGCTGGGTCGGCGGAATCGTCATGGTGGCGGCGAGGGCCACGGCCAGCACGCCGCTTATCATCCGATTACAGCGAGCTACCCCCCCCCCGAATGCCTTTTTCGCTCTTCGGCAATGCGAACATGGAGCCTCCTTCTCGTATAAGCGAACATTGTCGCAGTATACCCCTTTTGACGACCTATCAAGTTCACTTTACGGCAGTGGATCGACCAATACGCAGGCACCCGCCATAAAAAATGCCCCTCTCCAACGAGAAGGGCATTTCAAGCCATTGCTCAGCTCCCAAAGGAGCCGGCTGGCGTGCATTTCGGCATCACGCCAGCAAATTACAAGTCCCGAAGACTTGTTACGCGCTGAAGACCTCGATAGTCTCGCCCTCGGCCAGGGTGACCATGGCCTTCTTCCAGGTGCGGGTGCGACCCTCCTGGTAGCGGACGCGCTTCGGCTTCGACTTCACGTTCAGCGTGTTCACCTTGACCACCTTCACCTTGAAGATAGCCTCGATGGCCTGGCGGATCTCAACCTTGTTGGCATCCTTGGCCACCTCGAAGGTGTACACGTTGTTCTCCATGGCGTCGTAGCTGGCCTCGGTGATAACCGGGCGAATGATGACGTCGCGGGGATCCTTCTCCATTATGCAAGCACCTCCTCGATGCGGGC